>BNJU01004884.1_pt1 | contig 85685 bp, 84 predicted proteins | sample 8539281 | NCBI WGS metagenome assembly BNJU01 (sample SAMD00202456, study PRJDB9452) | human saliva metagenome | isolation source: human saliva | place: Japan
CAGGTTTAATGTTTAATCGCTCCTGAATCAGGCAGTGGCCGGGTCGCGCGAGGGCGTGGCCCGGTTTTGCTGTTGTGGTGCGATCGGGGTGAGGTGTCTAGTCGATGCCCTCACATGCGCCTCTTTGACAAAAATGATGGCGTCCCTGTAAACCGTTCATGAATGGCCTGACACCGTGCCCCGGTTTTTGGTAGCCTGCGGCGCGCGCCCTCTAACGGGATCGATGGCGACCCTCGTCGGGTTCGGAATAGATGTCAAGGAGGACAGTAGATGGACGTGGGGTCGGTTGCGGACTGGGTAGGAGCCGTTAGCGGTTTCTTAGCAGTTTTCGCTGCGGTTGTTTCATGGCAGACGAGTGAAAAAGTCGTAGCTCGAAGAGAAGCGTGACAGGGAGCGTGAGTCTGCAGGCGGAGCGCCGACAGGCTGAGCATGTGACAGTTGTCGGCGTTCAATGTCCTGATGCTCCACAGGAGGAGCGGTACGCGATCTTGGTGGTGAATGGTTCGGATGCGCCCATTTACGACATTCGCGTGGAGAGTCAGAGAGCTGATAAGAGCTGCGAAAAACCCGCCGTTAGACCTTGCCGTGCTTCCGCCGGGGAAGTTTGTCATCCCTGCTCACCCCACTTACAACTGGGGCTCGGTCATTGACCAGGAAGTTGCCCACATGAAACTGAATATGATGACAAAAGGAAAAGCGGGAGAAATGATCACCCACGTGTCATTCGTCGACGCCGCGTCGCAGAAATGGGAACTCGTGCGCGGACGTGAACTGCGGAGTGTTGGCTCCGGCGGAGGTGAGGGGTAGTAGCCTCGGATCCTTCTGCGTCGCGCTGCGCAAGTTACGCCAGATTGATGCTGCGTGTCGTTTGGAGGACCTCCGGATCCCTCCGGGCAATCGCCTCGAGCGTCTGCTCGGTAATCGTGCAGGGCAGTACAGTATCCGAATCAATGATCAGTGGCGTATCTGCTTCAGGTGGGGCGATGCGGGGCGTCGACGGCGTGCGCCACACGACCGACGGTGACTCCGTCTTCACCGACGACGGCGTCGACGTCGTCGTCATTGGCTCGCCCAGCGCCGCTGGGGACCTCCGCACGTCAGCCAGGGGCGCGTCGCTCGAGCCGTCTACGGGACACTCACGGGCTTCACGACGATGGCGGCGAACGCAGGCGGACCCGTGACCTCCATGTACTTCCCGGCCTCACAATTCTCAGTGAGCGAGTTCCTGGGCACCACAGCCTGGTTCTTCTTCACGGTCAACGTCATCAAGGCACCCTTCACGATCGGCATAGGCCTGCTGCGTCTCGAGCATCTGCCCCTCGTCGCCCTGTTGGCACCCGTGGTACTCGCGTGCGCGTGGGCGGGGCGCCGCCTGGCCGCCCACATCCCGTTGCGTGCTTCGAACCCCTCGTCGTCACGACGACGATAGTTCCGACGGTGCCGCTGCTCCTGTAGATCAGTTGCCGCTGCTTCAAAGCGGACCACTTACCGTCGACGTAAGCGTCAGTGACACACACGGACGACACGACTCATGCCCGCGCTCTTAAATAGGCGTTTTACCCTCACAGTGGCGCGGCGACTATCTCTTCAAACTCACATTCTGATACAGCTCACGAGCGCAATGACTAACAATCCCACCGTAAATACCGTCAGGATTTCTTTCATTGGCGATTCGTTCAACTTCCTTAAAGCAGAAATCTAGCTCGGTTCGAAAAGAGGAATGACCTGGCTGATTCTGCGCCGCATGATAGGGCGCCATCAGGGTATTGATCGTTTCGTCAGAGAGTTCACGCTTGATCCAATCACACGTTTGAGATAGCGCCTCACAATCAGTCAAAGGCCGTTTCGACTGTTCCTGCGTCACGCCGAAGCTCATCTTCACCTTATGAAACATCAGCGAAGAAAAAGATCCGTTCACATTTCCGCACCCACCTTGGCCTCTCAGTAACCTCCACCACCACGATCGCAGCTAGTACGCACCAAGGAACTGCTTTATCCTTTGCCATGTCATATATGTCATTCCAAATATCATCCCCCACATCCTCACGCACCAACCGCAATCGGTCACACGGACTTAGGATCTAGGAGCACGGCTCACCGTCCGCATCCCCGATAGACCAGCGCTACGAACAAAGCAGTCCATGCACCAGACACAAAACTCGAGGCTCCGGGACAAAACTTTCCAGGTAAGAAGAAAACAGTAATGAAGTAGCGCCTACAACGAAAGAACCAATGATCTCCCCAATCAGGACAATACAATGGAAAGGCGCATCTCTCATTCCACTCTTGATCCGTTCGACCAACGCTCTGCCTGATGAGAGACACACGAAGGAAAGCGCACACGCAAAGAAAGTGACCCAATCATGTAGCATCAAACGACGTGCAGTGACAACCACGCCAAGGGTCGCAACGAATACTGGAATGGTTCTAAAACCAATATACTGAGCGGCAATTTTTCCCCGGCTACGCTCAAGCTTTGAAACACTATAGGAATATGATGCAGGTTCTTCTATTTTGACCATCGAATAGAAACCCTTGAGCAGCATTCCAGCGAACACACCCAAAACAATAGACAATATTAAACTCAGCGTTCAACACTCCTATCAATATGACTTACAAAGCAGAAAAGAATGCGCTTCTACACATCATCAGCTAGCCACATTTTCTCCACCGTATGCGATGGCCGATGTGTTGCAAATCAACATATCACGAAATGCAAACCTTCTCGTCCAAGCGCATGTCGCTGAGCACCGTCCAGAGATAACGCTCCACTCACTCCGAGGAGTACCTCCAGCTCTTCGAGCGTGTAGTGCGAGCAATGCTCCAGAAAGGCGACCATCGTGCCCACGTCTGCCAGATCGACGCCGCGCGAGCAGCCCAGGCGCGCGGCCCCCGCACCCATCGAGATGATGGGGACAATGAGCAGGGTGGCCGCGAAGTACGCGAGGATCACGTAGAAGGACGCCATCCCGTCGAGGCTTGAGGGATCGTCGGCCGTGGCGGAGGTGGCGGCCACGGCTGCACGCGACCCGAAGGCCATGACGCCACCCGTCACCGCGACCAGGAACGCGTGCGGCAGGCGCGCGGCAACAGTCGGGTCGTGGGTGACGAGGACGAGGGAAGCGCCCGTGGAGGCGCAGGCGCTCGTCAGGAGGGACATAACCTCGCCGCCGGTCGCCTGGTCGAGGGCCCCGTGGGCTCATCTGCGAAAATCACCGAGGGGTTGGTAGCAAGCGCGCGGCCGATCGCGACGCGCTGGGCCTGTCCGCCCGAAAGCTGGCCAGGGCGGTAGGTGCCGGCGCCGTCAAGGCCGAGGCTCGTCAGGATCTCACGTGCGCGAGCGATGGCCTGCGATTTGGGCGTGCCCGCCAGCATGAGGGGCATCGCGATGTTCTCTTCCGTGGGCAGCTCGGGCAGAAGCTGGCCGTCCTGGAACACAAAGCCGAAGCGACGCAGGCGCAGGTCGGACAGCGCGCGCTCCGACATGGTCGTCATCTCTTCACCGTCCAGGGTGATGGACCCTGAGCTGGGGCGCAGCACGCCCGCCAGGCAGTGTAGGAGCGTGGTCTTACCGGAGCCCGAGGGGCCCATGATCGCCACCTGCGTGCCCTGCGGAGGGTCAGGTTGACGCCAACCAGGGGCGTGGACGGGCGTGTTCCCACGCATGTATGCTTCGTCAGTGCCCGGGTCACCAGACCCGCCGTGTTGTGTGTCATGTGTGAACGATAGGCCCGCAGTCTCGCGCATTTCTATGAGGATCCACCCTGGTCACCCCTGGTTCATCCCCGACATCGACGCCGCAGTTGCTACGTTTGACGCATGAACCGCGCCCTGGATCCCCTCGCCACCCAGCTGCTTCTACGCGCCTACGCGCGGGCCACGAACATGCTCATCGCGGGGCGTTCCTTCGCGACCGCCGCCGCCGACGTGGTGACGGACGCAGCTGCGGCCTGCTGTGCGCCTTCGACGCCCACGTGCGCCCGCTGGCGGATGCCGAGGGGACCCCGGCGACGAGGAGGTCCGCTGGCACCTCGTCCACTCCGACGAACTGTAGATCTGGTCGGGGCCCGGAGTCCTCGAAGTGCACCTGGGAGGCAGCGGGGGACGCACCCTCGGCGACCCGCACATCGTCACGCTGGGCTCTCCGGTCGGAGCGCAGGCCTCGATCCAACCAACCCCGTGCAGGTCCTCGTGAGGGCCGGCACCTGGCAGCGCACCTGCGCCCGCGGCGACTACGCGCTGGCGGACGCCGGCTTCGAGGGCATCACCATGTGCAACGACCCGGGCCAGCCGGCGCAAAACTGACATGAATCGCGTGGCCGACCAAGACCGCCCTTTCCTCGCCGAGGGTTCCAGGGACTGTCTTCTTGTTCCCGGCAAACCCGAGGCAAGCGAGTTAACGACAGCATCTAAGGCCGCGTCATGATGCACCACACATGCGCCTCATTGACATGCTGACATGCCATAGGTATGCTTAATATCATCAACACCGGTTCCGCCGCAAGGTCCAGGGCCGGTTTTCTTCTATGCAAGGGCGCATAAAAATGGAAAAGCCATTTTTAACTATTGACCAACAGATCGACCTACTCCGATCACGGGGTATGACTATTGACGATAGTAAAACAGCGAAGCAAACACTCGAGACGATCAGCTACTACAGGCTTTCTGGCTACTATTACCCCTTTCGTCAATACGATGACACAACTCAGACGCGCTCTGATCATTTTTCTCCCAACACGAATCTAGAACAGGTTCTTTCCCTCTACAGATTTGACGAAAAACTTCGTTCGGTGACCTTTCACGAACTCTCCCGGATCGAAGTAGGATTACGAGCACTCATCGGCTACACGCTCGGAGAGGAGCATCCCTATCTCCACCTTGCGTCTTCGCAGTTAGGTCCATCAGGTTTCGATAAGGAAAACAAGCACGAAACCAAGAAATATAGGAAATGGATATATTCCTACGAGAAAAGCCTCGAACGATCGCAGGAAGATTTCATTCGCCACTACCGAGATGAATACAATGGAAAAACTGCCCGTATGGGTAGCAGTGCACATCCTCGAGTGGGGAAAGCTCGCCATGCTATTCGAAATGGCACCTATTCATTGCCAAGATACTATCGCAGCTTCACTCCATTTAACTCGATCACAGGTCAATTCTTGGCTTGATATCCTTAGAATTCTACGAAACATTTGCGCGCACCAGGGCGCTTATTCAATCGAACACCCGCAAGGTCAAGCTACCGAAAGACGCTGAAACCCTGGGCATCACACAATTGTCTCCGGAGAGCAACAAGTGCTTCGACCAGCTCACTCTCGTCCAGTACCTTATCCGCACGATGGACCTAGGAGACGGGAGCGCCCTCCCCGCGGTTCTCGCTGCCTTTCCCGCTACCGACGTCGTTCCTCTGCGCACAACAGGCGCGCCCGATAACTGGCAGTCGCTGCCACTGTGGAAGCCTGAACAGCCTCACTCACCCAGCCACTTCTGACGTGAAGGGCCGCCGCGCAACCGTCATTGGTCGTGCGGCGGCCCCTGTGTCTGCCGTTTAGCGGATCGCCTCCATGACGCGCACGCCGTCGAGCACGCTCACGTAGTGCAGGGGGTCCACGTCGGACTCGAGGACGTACTCGGTGAGCTGGTCACGCACGACCGCGCGCAGCTCCTCGGGGTTCCAGGGCTTGCCGATGTAGTAGTCCAGGCCCGCTTGGTTGACCGCGCGGATCGTGTCGGACTGGTTCGCCTGGCCGGTGACCAGCACCGTGCGGGTCGCCCCGAAACGCTCATCCTTCCATGAGCTCCACGAGGAAATCCACGCCCGACTTTCCCGGCAGGCGGTGGTCGGACAGGACCAGCGCCAGCTCGTCCCCGTCTTCGACGATCTCGTCGATGACGGACCACGCGTCGTCAACGTCCTCGGCACCGAGGCCCGGGGCGATCACGGTCTTGGTGCCGCAAGGCGTATTCCGCGCCGTCGTCGCCCCCAACGGGCGCGCCATCACGGGCCCCGGCGACGAGGGGCGCATCGAGTGGGCGCTCGCCCCCATGCTCTCCGACGCCGGGCTGCACAGCGTCGCCTACTGGGAGGTTATGAGCTGGTCGAATGAGGAGTGGCGGGCCCCTAGGCGAACGCGAGGTCTCCGTGTCTCTGGACGCGATGCCGACCCCTCCGGCCGTGGGCATCTTCCCGCACGCCCCCTACTCCCTCGCCGCCCAGCTGCTGCTCGATCTGCCGGACAAGGCCGGGCGTCGCGGCATGCGCATCCACATCCACCTGGGCTAGTCCCACTCCGAGGCCGAATGGTCCGAGACGCGCACGACCGCACTGGCCGACCTGTGGAAGAGCGAGTACTCCTCGTCGTTCACGGCGATGCGCTCGCGCGGAGGCGGCTTCTCCTCGACGCAGTTCGTCGATCAGCTGGACGTCCTCGGCCCGACTGCCACGTCGCCCACGGCGTGTACACGCGTGCCGATGACCGTCGGTGCCTGCCGATGGATACGCCTCGTGGATGCCCTAGGGGAAGGGTGAGGACCGGAGGTATCCGACCAAGCGTGGGTAGTGCCTGCTTCCAGTAGAATTGCACTACCTATTTTGGGTGTCACTGAATGAAAAGAGACAAGAATGACCCAGGGGAATGTTGAAGGCGAAGGCGAGCTCGTTGTCGAGCCGATCATCGAAGGCGAAATCATCGAGGAAGACGATGCTGTTCCCCTGGTTTCTGAAGCATCTTCAGACCAAGACCAGCAGGCCTCGGTCTACGCGGTTTTCTTCTTGAAAAAGCTCGTTCGCCTGCGGGGAGTACGGATCTCGCGCGAGGACTTCCTGCGCCAAGAGCTGCGAAAACTCCACTTGAGCGATGCTGAGATTGAGCATGCGATCGCGAGTGATCCTGTCTCTGCAGGTATTTCGTGCAAGTTGCTGGACAAACTGGCTAGTGATGCGATCTCATTCGAAACGAAGAAATCAACCGCGCTCTCGTTTGCTGCAGGAATTCCCGGTGGCCTGGCGATGCTCGGAACCGTGCCCGCCGACCTCACTCAGTACTACGTTCACTCGCTGCGGATCATGCAAAAGCTTGCGTACCTGTATGGGTGGAGAGAATTTTAACGGATTTGGACGATGTCGATGATGAGACTATTGCCCAGATGGGCCTCTTCTTCGGCGTCATGCTGGGAGTTGCGGGAGCTGCAGAGTCACTGCGCGACTTTGCACGAGTGATCGTTGCGCCGGCTATCGAAAAGAGGATCGCACGCAAAGCCCTCATGAAGACGACGTGGTATCCGGTCGTCAAGAAGTCTCTGAAGGTCATTGGCGTTTCGGTCACGAAACAGAGCATGGCGAAAACCATGTCAAAGATCGTTCCCCTGATTGGGGAGTGATCTCGGGTGGAATGACCTTTGTTGCTCTACAAACTCAAGCGACACGGCTCAAACAGCACCTGCGTCAGCTCCCGCCTCCGGGCCTCGATGCCGCGGAGTGGAAGCAAGTGAGTAACTGAGGCCCCTACTTTCCTCGAAACACCCTCCACGCCCCGCGAATCAGAGGAATCTGAAGCGGCAGTCGAGCATACGCAAGCGCCTGTGCGCCCGCAGGCTTGCCTTCCTTGCGATAATCCACGGCCATCTTGATATTCGCGGGGAAGACTGCGAGATACAGTGCGCTCGCGGCTAAAGCCGGCCAGTCGCCTCGTCAAAGGAAGCGCAAGGCCAGCGGCACTGCCAACTCGGCCGCGCCGCTCACCAAGGTGTAGGTTCGCGCATTCCCGGGAAGGCTACGTGGCACAATCGCGTCATAAACCTGCGGTGCCTTGAAATGCATAACCCCAGCTCCTGCAAGCAAAAGTGCGTGCCAGTGTGCTGTCTTCATTAGGACTCCTGAACTTCGGCCTCGCGCCGCATGATGAACTCGCGGTCAGCGTGGTCGCCAACCATGAACTTGTACTCGCCGACCAGCTTGAAACCGTAGCGACCGTAGAGTCGCTGTGCCCCGAAGTTCTCACTGAAGCAGCCAATCCACAGGGGGCGCGGCCCATCGGCGAGGAGGTAATCGATCGCGTGCCGGAGCATCATTGATCCGCGCCCGCCACCTTGGTATTCCCGCAGCAGATAGAGGCGTTGAACTTCTCCGTCGGTGGGCTTGACGTCGGGGTGGGGCAGGTGCGCGGGGCAAACAGTCACGTAGCCGATCAATGTGCCTTCCGAGGCCGTGCGCGCATCAGTGCACTCTGGTGCAGTCGCGTCGGCCTCGCTTTCTTCAAGGAAAAAGCAGCCAGGTTGGGCGCTGGGGGTCCGCGAGCTCGCCACGAAGGACTTCGGGGAGTAGGCCTCGTGAATGAAAACGATCAAGGTCTTCGGAAGAGTAAAGCTGCCCAAAAAGTCTGGATGTAGCACGTGGAGGCAAGCGTGGACAGTGCCTCTGCATCTTCGGGCGTTGCGCGGCGCAGCATAATTTCCCCTCCTTGGGCTAGCCGATGACCATAAGAACGGTTCCGGCGCATAAACCAGCGATTCCCAATAGATACCGTCCCGAGACGCGCTCGCGCAACACGAGTGCTGAAAATGCAACTGTCACCAGTATTGAGAGCTTGTCGATGGGGACAACGATGGACGCGGGGCCCTCCTGGAGCGCTCGGTAGTAGCACAGCCACGAGGCCGTGGTTGCGATTCCTGAAGCTGCGATCCATGCGTGGTCGCGCAGCGGGATAGTGCGGACTTGCGCAGGTTTGGCATGGAGCGCGACAACGATCCATGCCATGACCAAAACGACGGAAGTCCTCGCTGCGGTTCCCAGATTGGAGTCGACCCCTGTGATTCCTACTTTCCCAAGGATCGAGGTAAGGGCAGCAAAAATTGCCGAAGCCAGCGCAAAGATTATCCACGAGGCCGCGGGTACCTTTTGTGCGTCGGGCAGTGGGGTGCTCGCAGAGGTCTTTGATCGCTGGGAAACAAAGCCCCTGAACAATCCAGGTTCAAGGGTGAGAACGATTCCAATACCTAGAACCAGAACACCCACAAGGGCGATGGGAGAGAGGCTCTCGCCCAAGAAAATCACTGCGAAAGCGATAGCGATGATGGTCGAGGACTTATCGATCGGGCTGACGAAAGTCACTGGAGCTTTGGAAAGCGCAGCGAAGAAACATAGCCACGAAGCACCGGTCGCAAGCCCGGAGAGAAAAAGGAACAGATAGGCGCGGGATGAAATGGAGGTGAGCTCTGAAAGAAAGTGACCGTGGAGGCTAATAGCTGCAACAATCCATGCACCCAGGAAAACAACAGACGTTCTCAAAGCCGTGACGAGCGTTGAATCGTGACCGTGGATTCCAAGCTTCGCAAGTACGGCGGTGATGCCGGCGAAGAATGCTGAGCCTAAGGCGAAGAGAATCCACATGTTTTCAGGGTAACGCGAGTCGATGTTTGTGAGTAAGTAACGTCTACAGGTGCTTGAAAATTTATTTTGCGCGGTATAGGCGGCCAGACCGCTTGAAGTGCCTGAAATTTCCTCAAAAAATTCCCGATACATTTATGAATGCAAACTGTTGCGAGTGGTTTGCCATGCCCTCATACTGTCTGTAGACAGTACAGGTGCAGGTTGACGCCCTAGCCTAAAACCTCAATATCCGCCCATACCTCACCACGAGGTACCGACGAACAGGGAAGGCCATGCACGTTTACTCTGCACGCCCAGAGCACATCGATAAGCTCGCTGAAATCGCGGGTGCTGCCTTCGAGAACTACCCTCTTCACACAGCGGTGAAGGGACTACTGGCCGATCCCGAGGAATTTCCCAACTGGATTCGCGATGTCCACGCCGTCATGATTCGTGTATTTACGCGTTATCACACAGTTCTGGTCCTTTGAAGACCAGGGTGAAATCCTTGGAGTTGCTCTACTGAATCATCGCCCGCCCGGGCTGCTTGAATACCTTCGCTATTGCAGGCCGCTCCTGGGCTATATGCGCTTTGATCGCCTCGTGCGTTTCTTTGCCTTTACCGAGGCCGCAGATAGCGTAGTGCGTCGCGAATCCGATTTCGATTGGTTCCTGACTGTTATTGCTGTCGATCCTTCACGCCAACATCAGGGCATTGGTCGGCGCTTCCTTGAGAGGGGAATCGAAGGATACGTGCGCTCCCACGGAGGTGGACGTCTCGCATTCATTACCTGTACTCCCACGAATGCGCGCTTCTATTCCTCGGCTGGATACCAAGTCGTGGGGGAGCACTCGGTTTCTTTAGATGGGAACGATGTTCCCGTGTGGTCTTTTGAGAAGGATATCGAGTAGATACCTGCTGGCGCGTTCGAACTGGAGGGAAGAATGCATACGGGGCTTCTACGATGAGTTTGGGGGCGTGGTATCAGGTGATACCACGCCCCCAAACTATCTATCGAGATCTAGCTCGTTATTGCTGAACAGGTCCCTGCTGTCCCCAGGGATTAGGCTGCTGGCCCTGCTGATTGGGCTGTCCGCCTTGCTGCGGAGGCTGCCACTGCTGGCCACCTTGCTGACCCTGCTGGGGTGCGGCACCATTGGGCTGTTGACCCCACTGTTGTGCGGGCTGGCCTTGCTGCGGTTGCTGGCCCCATTGCTGTGCGGGCTGACCCCATTGCTGCGGTTGCTGACCCCACTGTTGTGCGGGCTGGCCCTGTTGTGTGGGCTGCCCGGACTGGCTGGCGTACTGTCTCCACTGGTCGCCTTGCATACCCTGCTGCTGACCCCACTGCTGTTGTCCTTGTTGGGGAGCCGCGCCGTACTGCTGCTGTCCCCATTGCTGGCCACTTTGCTGGCCCTGCGGGGGTACGGCACCATTGGGCTGACCCCACTGCTGTGCAGGCTGGCCTTGCTGCGGCCGCTGACCCCACTGAGGTGCAGGGGCAGGTTGCTGAGCAGGTGCCGGGGGAACGTACGAGGGACCCCACTGTCGGGGAGCAGGAGCATATCCCTGCTGGCCATAGCCGACTCCCTGCTGCGGGGGCAGAGGCTGTCCCCACTGTTGCGGTGCAGCCGTTGGTTGCTGGCCAGGAAGCGGCACGTAGCTCTGTCGCTGGCTTTGCCTGGTCTGCTGCGGGGGCAGAGGCTGTCCCCATTGCTGTTGCTGCGGTTGCTGCTGCATGGGGGCTGCGCCGTACTGCGGTTGTTGACCCCACTGCTGGGGAGCTTGCGCGGGCTGCTGCGAGGCCATGGGCGTGTAACCGGGCTGAGGCTGCTGTACGTACGGCGCTGGTGCCGGAGCAGGTGCAGGCGTGGGAGCCTGAGGCTGGACCTGCGGCGTTGGCGCAGGCTGGTACTGCGGAAGCGGTGTAGGCGCCGGAGCGTGCTGAGGCTGAGCCTGAGGCTGTGCCGCGGGTACCTGCGCGCCTTGCTGAGAGTAACTCTGCGGTTCTTGTGTCGCTACCGGGCTGGAAACGGGCGTCGAATCGGCCTGATCCTGAGGTTCGGGCTGCGCCTGTTCGGCCTCATCGTGCTCAGCCGCGGGAACAGTCTCTTCGACCGGTGCAGCTTCTTCGGCTGGTGCGGCTTCTTCCGCCTGTGCAGTTTCTTCCGCCTGTGCGGCCGCGAAGGCCTCGGACTTCGGCTCCTGAGCAGCCTCTTCCGGCTCGCTCACCGCAGGCAGTGCAGATTCTGCCACTGCCGCCGGCTCAACATCTGGCGCGCCAGCGGGGTCTTCAGCTACAACCGGCTGCTCGGGCTGCGCTGGGGCGTGACGTGCATCCGTCTGTGCGGGGAACTGGGCTGCGGCGAATGAGGGAATTCCAGCCTCTGTTTGAGAGGGTTCTTGAGTTTGTTCCTGCGTCGGGGCCGGAGCATGAGCTGGCTTGTACGCCTGCTGGGTAGGTTGAAGCGGGGTGTGCGGAGCGGACGCCTGAGCGCGAGGAGCTTGAGGAACCTGCGGTTGGGCAGGCGTCGATGCCGCTGTGGAAGTAGGCGTTGAAGCTGCACCAGAGGGAGCACGAACTCCTCTGACGGGAGTGGCAATAGGCATTGAAGCTGCTGTGCCAGACATTGTTCCGGGAGCTGCAGGCGCTGGAGCCGGCTGGGGGGGCGCCACCGAGAGGAAGAGCTCCCTGCGACATCGGCGCGGATGCGCTAGCACCAGACTTCGCGCGCTTGCGATCCTCGCGAGCTTGACGCTTCGCTGCACGTGCTTCTTCGCGTGCCTGCTGGCGCTGAGACTTCGCGGGGGTATCGGCCTTTCGTGAACGGCCGCGGAGGACAAAGAAGACAATTCCTGCAAGGACAACGAGGCCACCAGCGACTGCTGCAGCGATGATCCATGTTGTTGAAGAAATTGAGCCAAGGAGAGAGCCTGACTTTGCTGCAGCAGTGCGATTGCGATCGGGAGCAGCGGGATCTGTCGGCGCCGGTGTCAAAGGCTCAAATGAGGGAACGGGCGTGCTGTACTGTGCGGCGACGGTCGCATTGCCCTGGTAAGCATCAGTCTTCTTCCCGTGGACGGCAACCTTTCCATCAGGCTTATTCCACAGAACAATCTGTCCGGTGGGGGAATATTTTGAATCGCCTCGTTGATCAGCCCAGAAATCGGTGAACTTTTGCCCTCTGCGGATGCAGAATCAAGATCAAAAAAACCAGAGGGCGGATGCTGATGTAGCCAATATCGCGCGGGCGGCCGAGGAATTCGGTTTCCTGCATCAACTGTTCGCTTGAATAGACAAAGATAAACTCGCCCTTGTCATCAAGCGAATAGTACTTTCCGGCGTTTTCAGGACCTTCGAAAGGCGGGAAGATTGAGCAACGAGTGAAGTTATCACCTTGGGCAAACTCGATGCGGTAGTCATTATTCCCGTTTGAAAACGACTTGCACTTGCCTTCGTCGATCTGCTTGGTGCGGTCATACACTTCAAGCGCGTGTCCGACGCTTCCCTTGTTGTAGACACTCAATGTCACCGAGACGGTCAAGTCTGAATCTGCAGCCTGCGCAGTTGTTGCAGTAGGGAGCACCAATGCTCCTGCAAGCACGAGTGTGGCCGCTGTCGAATACAAACGCTTCATTGAGGCATCCTTTGAAAGTGAATCACGCTATTTCAAGCATATCGAATTGTGAGGGGTGCGCAAAAACAGTTATTCCGAGGGTGGGGCAAAGGGATTTTTTTCCCCGCTCTGTCTGGGAATCCCCTGGGGAAAAACCTCACTTTGGGCCAATGAAGACGAGGGCTGCGCGGATGGCGAATAATCCTGAACGGAGGGCACAACAGGCGCATCTTCCACATGAAAATCATCTGAAAGTTTGAAGGGATTTTGCCCGGTGTCTCCGGGAGTTAGCGAGCCGGAAAAAAACCTGTCCCACTTTGGTAACTCAGCGGAACTACGAAACCTCGCTGTTCGCGTTCCTTTCTCCTGCTGTTTGCGCGCATGATCATGGGAACGCCGATGATTAAGAAGAGACAGACAACCGGAACCAGAATGATCTTGATAATCGTCCCGATCCCGCGTGCAGGTCGGTAAGCAGTGGGGCTGGGGGATGGGGTATAGGGCGTGATGGAACGGGTGTGTACTACTGCCTCGAGATCAGAAGGAAGATCGGCGGGAACGACACTGTTCATTGCTTTGCGCTCGATTGCGTGGAAGTCGCTGAACATCTGCACGCTTCCCTTCGCGCCGATCAGTGTTTCCGATGTGCTCATCCACTTCGCTTCGTCAGCAGAGCTATCGTCTTCGTCCAGTACTGCTCCCGGGCTGAGTTCTGAAATGGTCAGGTAGCTCCCCTGCAGGTATGCGTCATGGCGCGTCAGTTTGACGTCGCTGGGAAGCCCTAGATTGAGCTCCTCAAGTTTCAGGAGTTTTGCGGCGAAAGTAAGGTTTCCTTGGCCATCGATCTCGATATAAGGATTAACAAAACGATTGAACTTTGTTGTAATTCTGCAATCATTCGAGTAAGTTCCCGCCTCAAAGTGCACTTCGGACCATTCCGTTACCTGGGGAACTACTTCGCAGGCTTTCTGATCGAGAGTCTTGGAATAATCGCTGATATAGATTGAGTAGCTCACACTCGATGTGCCAACAAAGAAGTACTCGGAAAGATCGACCTCGTTACGCGCGGCGTGTGCCGGGGAGGCGCCAAGTATCCCGCCGATAATGCTCAGCATGCACATGCATGCAAGGAAAAGGGTTTTCGTTTCTCGTCGTAAGACCTGCAATGGTGATTCCTCGTCCGGTAGCGTCAGGTTACCGAGGCCGTGCCCCAGCGGCGTGCGTTTAGTTCGATGGTGGTGCGTAGGGGTTCGTCGGCCCCTGAGTTGACGAAGGAGGCTCAACGGCTGAAGGAGTTGAGTGCTCAGCAGAAGGAACAGAAACCTCGTCAGCTGAAAGAGCGAAGGATTCTTCGTCTGCGAGGCGGAAGTAGGTGTACTCGGCTGATAGGCGGTGGGGATGACGAAGCCACTGGTCTCTTGCTCGCGGCGTTTCTTATTTGCCCTCCTCACTAGGCCAATCGCTCCAAATACGATGACAACGATGCCGAACATGAAGTACTTACCAATAGAACTTGTGAGGAGGGATGGGGTAGAAGGGCACCGGTGGCACGCCACGTAGGGCGTGGGGAAGAAGAGGTCTGGAGCGCTTGAAGATCGGTCGGCATGTCGGCAGCAGCTATGCCCTTGTACTCTTGGCGTTCTTGGGTGCGGAAATAATCATTCTGCTCGAGGGTTCCCTCTGCACCAAGAACTAGTGCTGAGGCATTTTCCCAGGTAACGGTGTCGGAGTATTCGCTTCGATCAAGAGCCGCACCCGGGGTTGCCTTTGTTCCCCGGAAATAAGTACCGCTCAGAGAAAAACGGCGGGAAGTAACCGAGGCGTCATTTGGAAAAGTGAGCCCCAGATCGTCAAGAGTGACTTGCTTTGCAGCAAAAGTAACGTTTCCGTTGCTATCGACGCCGATATAAGGATTGACGTGACGATTGAAGTCCGTCGTGATCTCACAACGGCTGTAGTACTTACTTGTCGAAAAATCGACGATTGACCACTCCTGGACAAATGGCAGAGCAGTGCACGTGTCCTCAGTGATGGTCTGAGATTCGTCGGTCACAGTGACCCTGTATTGAGTGCGACCATCGCGCTCAATACGAACGTCCTCGTTGATTCTGATGTCTTTGTCCAAGGCATGTGCAGGCTGAGCCCCAGCGATGGGGAGAAAAAGAGTCAGCGCGCAGGCACATGCAAGGACAAGGGTGCGTGTGTGTCGATGAAGTGGCAGGTGCATGCATGACTCCTTTGAGTGAGGTGGCCGTCAAGCGGCTGCGTCTCAGTGTGAAGAATACTAGTTTGTCGGGGGAGCGAAGCGGCTTCGCGGGGAAGACGAAGGATCGTCTGGCGTAACACCGCTTTGCGCGGAAGACTCCGGCGGAGAAGGAATTCTCTCTTCGGGAGGAAGAACGAAGGGGGAACGAGGCGAAGCTCTTCCCTCCGCGTGGTCATCGCTGAGCTCCTCATCGACTTTCGCTTCGGCCTGACGGGATTTTTGAACGTCCTGCCGCTGTTTTGCATTCCATATTGAGTACACGCCGAAGGCTGCGAAGACGAATACGCTCAGCCCCATGATCTTTCTGATGAGAGCATCACCGTCGATGTCTACCAGTGGTGTATGCGTTGGTGGAAGCGAAGAGGAACGCGGCGTGCTTGTGGCGCGTGGTGTCGATTGCATAGATGGCGTTGGAGTTGCGACTACTTCAAGGTCTGTCGGAAGCTCGTCAGGCGCGACTTCCGGCATTGAAACGCGCCTGGTTGATCGGAAATCGCTTGTAGGCGAAAAAGTACCAACAGCCGCAAGGGAAGAGCCAAGATCGCCACTCCACTGGACATGCACGCTGTTTCGCGGCCCGTTACTCACGGTGCCACCGGGACTCATTTTTGAGATCTTCAGGCTGATCCCCGCGAAGCTGAGATCTCGAGTGAGATAGGATGTGCCCTCCGGGAAGGAAACCTTGAAATCCTCAAAGCGAAGGGGACGCGTGACAAAAGTAAAAGCTCCATCATCGCTGGCCTCCACATAAGGGTTGTTTAACGTGAAGAAACTCGCCTTGATCGAACACGTCTTGCGCTGTGGATCAGTGGAATAGGTGGTCTGGGCATTATTCCGCGCTTGAGGAAGAGCCTTGCAGCTATCCTCAGTGATCGTCCCCGAGGAGTCAAAAACCCACAGTTCGTACGACAACAACCCCATATCGTAGAAAACGAACGACTCGCGGATCGTCACGCGATTATTCACGGCATGCGCGGGAGCCCCTTGGAAAAGCAGAAGAAAAGCTCCCGCGCACACGCAACTCAGGACACAAGCAAGCAATCGCCTCGGCAATGAAAAAGCCATGTACGCTCCCAATGCCTACTGGCCCAAGCCAGGGGAGGGGAGGGGAGGCGGAGAAGAGGGACGCGAGCGCTTACGAGCCGAGCGCGTGAGTATCGCGATGCTGACAATCAAGATCACCATTGACGAGATGAGTAACTTCGAGCTCGGGCATGAACACGTCTCACGATCCCCGGGATAAGGTAGCGCTCCCGTCGCTGGAGTGAAAGGAGTGCTCGTCGTCGATGGCCTCGCCGGAATATCCTCGAGGCCAGAGGGAAGCTCGACGGGGGCGATTCCTTGATACTCAACGCGATTAGTCGTGCGGAAATCTTCCGCTTTCTCGATGGTCCCTGCCACGCCAACGATCTGAGGAACATCGTCCTTCCACGTAATAAATCCCCTGACGCTATCGCTGACTTTTCCTCCGGGACTCATCTGTGAAAGTTGACCGGGATCAGCGCTGAAGTGGAACTCGTGCTCTGTTAGGGAAGTTCCCGCGGGAAAAGTGATTTTGAGGTCCGACAATTGGATGCTCTTCGCTGCGAAGACAAAGTTCCCTTTTTCGTCAGTGCCAACATAGGGATTCTTGTCACGCGTGTATTCCGTAGCGATCTGGCAGTTGCTTGCTGCTGGCGCAGCATTAAAGTGCACTTCAGACCACTCGATGACCTGGGAGAGGGAATTGCACGTGTCCAGAGTGATGGTCTTCGTTAAGTCGACAATCTTCAAGCGGTACGTGATTGAGCCTGAGGCTGAGAGTGAATACTGCTCCTCGATCTGAACGCCCTGATCTTGAGCGTGGGCGGGCGTTGCGCTCAGTGCGGCGCTAAGTGCGAGCGCGCAAGCGAGGGAGGCGGCGCGCTTCAGTAGAGAGAGCGTCATCAGGATTCCTTCCGTTCAGCGGTTGATTTCCGAGGCCGGAGCGGGCTTGGTGCGTCTGTGAAGTGGGGGAGCGGTGGAGAAGACAGTGGGGCGAACGCTTTGACCGCGCTCGCCCCACCGGCTGGCTGTTCAGGTTTGAGAGTTACTCAGGCCTGAGGGTACTGTCCGGGCTGCTGTCCCTGATCGGGGTACTGACCCGGCTGCTGGGGGTACTGACCCTGCTGAGGGTATTGACCCTGTTGCGGGTACTGCGCGGGCTGCTGGGGGTACTGGCCCTGTTGCGGGTACTGCGTCGGATCCGCGGGAGCCTGGCCGGTCGGCGCGGGGTACTGTCCGGGCTGAGGCATCGCGCCGGGGTAGGCGCCCGGGTATGCGCCGGGGGCGCCCATGGGCTGTGCCTGAGTCTTCTTGCGGTTGCTCATGACGACGAAGAACACGATGCCGCCGATGACGACAACGGCCAGAATGCCAAGAAGAACCCACTTCATGCTTGAAGACGAAGAGGATGAAGAAGATGAAGAAGTGCTGCTCTTATCGGAGGTACCCGAAGAAGACTTGCCAGATGCTGCACCTGAACCATCGGTGGTGCCCTTAACGGAGACGTTATCGCTCACGTCGGTCCACGTGATGGTTCCGGTCGCCTTGTCAATGGTTCCGCCATTGTCTGCAGTTGTGGGGACCATGCCGCCAGAGAACTTTGCGGTGACCTTCTTCATTGTGATGCCGGGCATCACTGATGACAGACGCGAGATAGCAGTCTCTGTCTGGGAGGTGAAAGTGAAGTCCTTGCCGTTGACCTCAAGGACCTCATCAATTTCACTGCTCTTAAAGGACTGGGTGACATCACAGATGTGAGAGGAACCGCTGGTACGGAAAGAAGTAGTGGCTCCAAGAGACTGTGCGCTCTTGCAGGTGGATTCCTTGAGTAGAGCTCCGCTGGGGTCGATCATACTCAGGGTGTAACTCCCCGATGTGGTGGAGGTGAATTCATAGGTTTCTTCGAGGTCAAGGCTCGGATCTGCAATGGCTGAACCGGTCGCCATGGCAAAGGTGCCGGTAAGCGCCAGAGTTCCGATGACTCCAAGAGAGCGTCGCTTCATGAGTGTTCCTTCTCGGTATATGAGGACAGACAGATAAAAGAATAGGCACAATCGACTCTGCTGACGAATTGTGTATCGTTTAAATTACAGAATGCTGAGTGGTTGCTGAATGTGCGGGTTGGGGTTAGCCCTGCGGGTACTGTCCCGGCTGCTGCGGATACTGGCCGGGTTGCTGCGGGTATTGGCCTGGTGTGGGGTACTGACCCTGTTGTGGGTATTGGCCGCCTTGGGGCTGGGCCTTCTTGCGGTTGTTCATGACAACGAATGCACCGATGCCACCGATGACGATGACTGCCAAGACCAGCAAGAGGATCCACTTCGAGCCGGACGAGGAGGAAGACGAGGTGGAATCAGGCGTTGAGGATGCTGCGCTGGTGGAGTCGGAATCTGCTGAGGCACTGCTTGTCGAACTGCTCTTCGCTGTGGAAGAAGCAGCTGCCTTACCGTCCGTACTGCCCTTTACTTTGACAGCAGTCTTGACATTGGACCAAGTGACTGTGCCCGTTGATTTGTCGATCGTGCCGCCATTATCGGCAGAACTGGGAACCAAGCCACCAGCGAACTTCGCAGTCACCTTCCCAATGCTGTCAATTTTGTCGTCGGGGAACTGCTTATGCATGACCTTCAAGAAGCCATCAGACTCGGAAGTGAAGGTGAAGCTGCTTCCCGAGACCTTCAAGAACTCATCGATATCAGTTTCGTTGACCTCGGTGATTACATCACAGACGTTCACTGAGCCTTCTGTGTGGAACTTGGTGCTGAGCTCTGGGTTCTTGCTTGAAATGTAGCTGCATGTATACTCTGTCATCAAAGTCTTCGAGCTGTCCCTGTAATGCTGGGTGTAGCTCAGGTGAGTTGCAGAGGTGAAATCGTAGGTCTCTTCCACGCCGAGAATCGGCTCGTCAGCAAAAGCTGGTCCTGTCGCCAACACGAGGCTGGCTGTGAGTGCCAGGGCGCCTGCTGCCCCGATCGCGCGTCGCTTCATGAGTGTTCCTTCTCGATATATGAGGACAGACAAACAAAAGAGTAGGCACAATCGTCTCGGCTGACGAATTGTGTATCGTTTAAATTACAGAATGCTGAGTGGTTGCTGAATGTGCGGGTTGGGGTTAGCCCTGCGGATACTGCCCCGGCTGCTGCGGATACTGGCCGGGTTGTTGCGGGTACTGCCCTGGTTGTTGCCCCTGCTCGGGCGGCTGCCACTGTTGTTGCTGTGGATTGAACTGTTCTGGCTGTGGCGGAGGTGCTGCCTGCCACTGCTGCGGGGAAACTTGGCCCTGTGGGGGGAAGTATTGAGCGTCCTGGGGGTATTGCCCCGGTTGCGGCATAGGTTGCTGGGTGAAGGGGACTGGGTATGTGCCTGGCGCAGGCATGGCCTCTAAGTGGGGTTTCTTCTGACCTCGCAGCACCAAGAAAATTGCGGTGCCGCCACCAATGATGATGAGGACAGCAACCGCGAGGAATATCCAGTTACTGTTCGAAGAAGAAGCGTTAGAGCTTGGTGAGGAACTTGAGGAGGGGGCCGCCTCAGACGTAGCTGAAGCTCCGGCTTTGGTGGTTCCCTTGACCGTCACATTTCGGGTGATGTGTGTCCAGGTGACGGTTGTCTGTTTCTCATTGATATTTCCGTCAAAGTCTGCGGTCTTTGCGACCCAACCTTTAGGGAAGGTCACGCTGACTTCCTTAAAGGACATTCCTTCAAAAGTCTTATCGATCAAGACGGCACTCATGGAAGTAAAAGTGAACTCTGCACCGTCGATCTTTAGACGTTCGCTGACTGCGTCATCTTTAATGACCTGAACAAGGTCGCAAATACTGTTGGTCCCTTGCACCCGGAAGTATGCCTGGGTGGAGTCTCCGGGTTCGCTCGTGCACTTGTCTTTGGTGATCGTTTGCCCGGTGGGGTCAATCATGCTGACAGTGTGTCCAATTTCAGTTGGAGATGTGATCTGGTAGCTGTCTTTTAACTCGTAGTACGGGTCGGCAGAAGAAGGGCTTCCTGTCAAAGCGCAAGTTAGAGCGATTGCAAGTGCGCAGATTGTTCCCAGCGTGCGTTGCTTCATCACAATTCCTTTTGTCCAAGGTGAGACTATTCAAAGAATAGGCATTAAAAGAGAGTGTGACGAATTTGAATGTTGTGTAGAAGAGTGGGTGGTGTGCTCGCGGATCCGCAACAGGGTTATAACTTTGCTCACACTCCTGTCCAAAAGGTAAACAAAGCGAAAAGCTTAGGTCATGCAATGGCACACTATGAGAACCAGAGTCGGCGGCGTCCGGCCGCGGACCGATAAACCATAGGAGAGTGCGGCATGGAAACGCCGAACCCACGTGCAATGGAAGTGAACCTTGAGACTGACCAGCAGGTACAGTCCAAGGACAAGCCCCAGCGCACGGAACTCAAGCGTGGTTTATCAGCACGCCACATGCAGATGATCGCTATCGGCGGCGCAATTGGCACCGGCCTCTTTGTCGCCTCGGGCGCAACAATCTCGACCGCAGGACCCGGCGGAGCTCTCGCGGCCTACGCAGTCATCGGCCTCATGGTCCTCTTGCTCATGCAATCTCTTGGTGAGATGAGCGCACACATGCCCGTCGCGGGATCGTTCCAGACCTACGCCACTCGCTTCGTTAGCCCCTCATTCGGCTTCGCGATGGGATGGAACTACTGGTTCAACTGGGCGATCACCGTCGCAGCCGAACTTGTCGCCTCGGGACTTGTCATGTCCTACTGGTTGCCGAGCGTCCCTTCCTGGGTCTGGGCAATCTCTTTCCTCTTCCTTCTTACCTTCCTCAACGCGCTGAGCGCGCGGGTCTATGGTGAGGCGGAATTCTGGTTCGCCCTGATCAAGGTCATCACCGTCGTCGTCTTCCTGATTTCAGGCACCCTGATGATCTTCGGGATCTTCAATGACTCCCCGGGAGTTCAAAACTGGACTGCTGGAGATGCTCCTTTCCACGGCGGATTCTTGTCCATCATCTCGGTCTTCATGATCGCAGGATTCTCCTTCCAGGGAACCGAACTTGTCGGTGTTGCAGCAGGCGAATCTTCTAATCCTCGCCGCGACGTGCCCCGAGCAATCAAGACCGTGTTCTGGCGCATCATGTTCTTCTACATTGGCGCAATCGCCATCATCGGAACACTGATTCCCTACACCGATCCGAACCTCTTGCGTGACAGCGCCGCAGACATTGCTTACTCGCCCTTCACCCTGGTCTTCGAGCGCATGGGTGTTGCCGCGGCAGCCGCGGTCATGAACGCCGTCATCTTGACCGCAATCCTTTCCGCAGGAAACTCAGGCCTGTACGCCTCCACGCGAATGCTGCACTCGATGGCGCTCATCGGGCAGGCGCCTCGCTTCTTTGCAAAGGTCACGCGTCACGGCGTACCGATCTACGCAATGCTGGCCACCTCCGCCGTCGGCGCACTCGGATTCGTTGCCGCGCTGGTGAGTGAAGATACCGCCTACACATGGCTGCTCAATGTTTCGGGTCTGTCCGGATTCATTGTCTGGCTGGGTATTGCGGCCTGCCACTGGCGCTTCCGTAGGGCCTATGTCAAGCAGGGCCACTCCCTTGACGAGCTTCCCCTACAAAGCACCCTTCTTCCCCTTCGGTCCGATCCTTGCCTTCGGCATGTGCTTGATCGTTCTGCTGGGCCAAAATTACGAGGCCGTCTTCCGCGGACAGCTTCTGCAAGTTGCGTCCTCGTACATCGGACTTCCGGTCTTCTTGCTGATCTGGCTGGGATATCACCTGGTGAAGAAGGATCGCACCGTCAGCTTGGATGAAATGGATGTTGAAGGCGTAACCGTAACGCCTGAAAACGCATAGTGGTGAGTTGGTAAACGGCGTTCGGGGGGAGGCAGAAACTGCCTCCCCCCGAATTGTTTATTCTCGCAGTGGACTGCGCAGTCTATGAATGTCTACTTCGGTGGTTCGACGCTTACTTGCGCGGGCAAATTGAGGATCCCCACCGGGCACGTCACACCATTGGGGCCGTGATTGCAATAGCCATCGGGATTCTTCTCCAAGTAGGCCTGGTGGTAGTCCTCAGCGAGGTAGAAAGGGCCACCCGACTGAGCAAAGCACGCCCCGGCCTCGCCAATCGTCGTATAGCAGCGGGCCGTCGGCATCGCGCGCTCCAACTCGGCCACCCACGCACCGCGCAGAAGCGATGCCACCTCGGCCTGCCTCGGCGTCGTCACCCAAATCGCGCTGCGATACTGCGTGCCCACGTCGTTCCCATGACGGTTGGGGCGGGTGGAATCGTGGTTCTCGAAGAAAGTTTTGATCAGGCTCGCTCCGCCCTCACCGGTCACGGAGGGATCGTAGACCACCGCTACAGTCTCGGCGTGGCCCGTGCGCCCCGTGCACACCTCTCGGTAGGTCGGGTTTGCGTTCCCGCCGCCCATGTAACCAACAGCAGTTGCCCACACGCCCTTTTGGCGCCAGAAGATACGCTCCACACCCCAGAAGCAACCCGCGGCAAGGTACAGTATCTCGAATCCGTCGGGAACCGGATCGGTTGCGCGCGTCCCATTCACCGGGTGAAGTTCAAGCTCGGCCAGGATTGGGTGCCTGCCACCCGGAATATCCGCAGGAAGAGTGCCCGCAGTGGGGGAATCCAAGTAGTGCTGTGCCCCCTCTGATAGACGAGGCCACGCCTGGTGCTCTCCTGCAGCGTAGCGCTGGGTGGTGGGGGAAGGATCAGTGGCCATCTTTGGCTCCTTCAGGGTGTGGCGGGCGAGGTGCACTCTGCCGTGGATGGATGGGGTTATCTGTCCCCCGTATTCTATGGCGATACTTAAGCCCCGGCAGGTAAAAATGTGGCCCCTGCAGTTTCCTGCAAGGGCCACATCAAGCGTTTAGATCAGCCGAGCGACTGGACGCGACGGGCAAGCTTGGACTTGCGGTTCGCGGCCTGGTTGCGGTGAATAACACCCTTCGAGACGGCCTTGTCGAGCTTGCGCGATGCAATGCGCAGAGCTTCGATTGCTGCTTCCTTGTCGCCAGCCTCGACGGCTTCGCGAGTCCTGCGCACCAGGGTCTTCAGTTCAGACTTGACAGCCAGGTTGCGCTGACGGCGCTTCTCGTTGGTGCGGATCCGCTTGATCTGAGACTTAATGTTCGCCACAGTCGGATTACTCCTTGGTCTTTCGTACGTACAGGTCGGTGAGGGCTGTGTCAGTGCCGGGACTGGGGCATGGGGACACCCGCAAACGGCTCTAACCAGACCCCCTGCCCGACCAGGCTGGGAGTCCGATCGACAACTCTACCAGAAAAATAGGCGCCTAACGACCCCCGGAATGCTCACATCTGCTTGATAAATGGTGAGAACGCACACCCTATCGGCGTGGAATTGGCATGCCCATGCCTACTAATGGGACGATAGACCAGACGTCACAATCCTTCCGGAGGTCCTGTTTGTCCCCGATTCCTACTCCTGAGCAGGCCAAGCTGATTCAGCCCTCGGCCACCCCGCAGGAACGCATCCGCAATTTCTGCATCATCGCTCACATCGATCACGGCAAGTCCACCTTGGCTGACCGCATGCTTCAGCTCACCGGGGTGGTTGCAAGTCGAGATATGCGCGACCAATACCTGGACCGCATGGATATTGAGCGCGAACGTGGCATCACCATCAAGAGCCAGGCAGTGCGTATGCCCTGGGCCTTCGAAGGGGAGCCTTTCGCTCTCAATATGATCGACACCCCCGGACACGTCGACTTCACCTACGAGGTCTCCAGGTCCTTGGCCGCCTGCGAAGGGGCAGTCCTTCTTGTCGACGCTGCCCAGGGGATCGAAGCACAGACCTTGGCGAACCTCTACCTAGCTTTAGAGAATGATCTGACCATCATCCCGGTCTTGAACAAGATTGATCTTCCGGGCGCGCAGCCCGAAAAATACGCACAGGAAATCGCTCAACTCATCGGCGTCGAAGCGGATGATGTTCTGCGCGTCTCCGGTAAGACCGGTGAGGGTGTTCCCGACCTCCTTGACGAGATCGTTCGTCAGATCCCCGCGCCTACGGGCAACCCCGAGGGGCCGACGCGTGCGATGATCTTCGACTCTGTCTACGACACGTATCGAGGCGTCGTCACCTACGTCCGAGTCGTCGACGGCATGCTCTCCACTCGTGAACGCGTACGAATGATGTCTACCGGCGCAACTCACGAACTGCTCGAAATCGGTGTTATTTCACCTGAACCGACTCCTGCTCCGGGAATTGCAGCTGGCGAAGTTGGCTACCTTATTACCGGCGTGAAGGATGTTCGTCAGTCCCGCGTTGGTGACACCATGACCTCGGCTGTTCGAGGCGCTGAAGAACCTTTGGCTGGCTATCGCGACCCGCGCCCCATGGTCTTTTCGGGAATTTACCCCGTTGATGGCTCCGACTTCCCGGATCTGCGCGACGCTTTGGAACGCCTCCAGCTCAACGATGCGGCGTTGACCTTCGAGCCAGAATCCAGTGCGGCCTTGGGCTTCGGCTTCCGCTGTGGATTCCTCGGACTGCTGCACCTGGAAATTATCCGCGAACGCCTCGAGCGCGAATTCAAACTGGACCTGATCGCAACCGCGCCCAACGTCGTCTACAAGGTCGTTGCAGAAGACGGAACCGAGGTCCAAGTCGATAACCCCTCTGAATTCCCCGAGGGGAAGATCTCCGAGGTCCGCGAACCCGTCGTGAACGCGACAATCCTGACCCCAACTGAATTCACGGGAACGATCATGGAACTGTGCCAAGATCGTCGTGGAACCATGCGAGGAATGGACTACCTTTCAGAAGATCGCGTCGAGCTGCACTACCAGCTTCCCCTTGCGGAGATCGTCTTCGACTTCTTCGACCACCTCAAATCGCGCACTCGCGGCTACGCCTCGCTGGACTACCACGAGAGCGGCGAGCAGGTCGCTGACCTCGTCAAGGTCGATATTCTCCTCAACGGAGACCGAGTTGACGCTTTCAGCGCGATCGTCCACAAGGACCAGGCCTACGCCTACGGTCTGCGCATGACGAAGCGCCTCAAGGAACTCATCCCCCGACAGCAATTCGAAATCCCCGTGCAGGCAGCTGTCGGCGCCCGCGTTATTGCTCGCGAGAACATCAGGGCTCTGCGCAAGGATATGCTTGCGAAGTGCTACGGCGGCGATATTACCCGCAAGCGCAAGCTGCTCGAGAAGCAGAAAGAAGGCAAAAAGCGCATGAAGTCCATCGGCCGCGTGGACGTGCCGCAGGAAGCCTTCATTGCGGCTTTGACCTCCGATGTTCCCACCGGAAAGAAATGACCGTGGCAGACCATAACGAGGCCTGGCTTGAGGGAGAGCCTTGCGCTGCTCATGCGGGTAAGTCGCATCGAGGAAGCGTAGGAGGCGGTCGCCGACCTGGAGACGTCCCAGAGGGGACCGTTTTCATGAGCCGGACGAAGTCCTTTACGCGGCGTAGCCGTGAGCTCCCCGTCAACCTTGCGCGCACATGGGAAGCGCACGCCGGACGTTATGTCATTGAACCTCGACGAGGCGTTGGCTACACGACTGTTGCAGACGATTTCCACCTGGACGCTGAGGAACTTTTTGGCAGGCAGGCGCCGCTGACCCTTGAGATTGGTTCAGGGACGGGCGAACAGATCGTAGCCGCGGCAGCGGCCAACCCCGATTGCGATTACCTTGCACTCGAAGTGTGGGTGCCCGGGATCGCCAAGCTGATCTCCAAGGCAGTTGACGCGGGCGTCGATAACATTCGAGTCCTGAGGCCGATGTTGCGCAGGCGCTTCCGATCATGCTGGGTGATGCCTGCCTTGACGAGGTCTGGACCTTCTTCCCTGACCCGTGGAGGAAAGCGCGCCACCGCAAGCGCCGCCTCGTCAGTGATGAGTTTGCGCTCCAAATTGCCCGAGTGCTCCGCGATGGGGGAGTGTGGCGTCTTGCGACCGACTGGGATGACTACGCCTGGCAAATGCGAGATGTGATCGAAGGCTGCCCGCTCTTTGAGAATCCTTACGTGGGGCAAAGGCCCGATCCCGAGGATCCCGAAGCAGAACGCGGTGGTTTCGCACCGCGCTATGAAGGACGCGTCGTGACTCATTTTGAAACTCGCGGGATCGATGCAGGGCGACGTGTACACGACATCGTCGGAGTCCGGCTTCCGCGTGAAAGCGCGTAGCCGCATCCAAGGCAGGCTTTGCTATGTTTTCCCACTTCGCAAAGAGATACAGGTGACATTTAGGGTGTTCGTATTTCACCCGGTTGACAATTTCTATATGCTGACTGTGCATTGAGATTTCACTTCAGCGTGAAACTCCGGCTTCCTCTTCGCGATAGGCGGATCTGCGAAGAGTGGAGATGCGTTCTGCTAGCAGAACGCACGGGGACGGGGCTTCCTCGATGAACCGAGAAAGCCCCGCCTCGGTCCGCAACGTGTGCCCGTCTTCTTCGATGAGGAGAAGACGGGCACAGCTGTATTCGCGCCAAAACACGAAGTGTTCTTTTTGAGCGTTTTATGGAAACATTGTGTAATCCATCCCACATTCATCAAGGAAGAAAGAACAGTGAAACAGGTAGCTTACGCGCGATATTTCCAGCGTAGGTTCGTGTGGATCCTCATCACTTTGTCCGCATTCGTGCTCCTCGCTGGATCCCTGAGAGGAACCATCACCGCACTGCCTCCCATCATCGAGGAAATCCAAAGAGACTTGGGACTTTCCTCGGCCGAGGCCGGATTAGTGACCTCAATCCCCGTATTCTGTTTCGGTTTCTTCACCCCATTTACGGCACTCATCCTGCGAAAAATCCGACTGAATCGCGCCGTCTGTTTGGGACTGTTAATCGTGATCCTTGGCGCCGTGCTCCGCTCGCTCGGTATGGCCTGGTCGTTATTTGTCGGTACCTGTATGATCGGCATCGGAACAACCTGCTCCAACCTGGTCGTCACTATGCTCATTGGTCGCGATTTCCGCCATCGCGCGGGAATCATGACGGCGGTTTACTCCACGATGATCGACCTCATGATTGCAGCTTCGACCGCTTTCACCTTCCCGCTGGTCGCATACATTGGTTGGCGAGGCGCGGCGGGAGTATGGGGAGTCGGTCCAGCTCTGATCGCACTCGTGGCCTGCCTTGCAATCTACCCACTCAATCGCCCGGGAATTCGCCCCTTCTTCGCCCAAAGAGCCGGATGGACAATCCACGCGGATGACTCAGTCGTAACGGATGGCCCCGCCAAGGCCTCGGAAATCTATCGCTGGCCCATGGCATGGCTCATGGCTTTCGCCTTCGCTGTCAATACCTTCTGCTACTTCGGTGTCGCAGCATGGCTGCCGAAAATCCTCGCGGACATGCTTGAGATGGGTCCAAACGACGCTGGTTTTGCGGCATCGATCTACCACATCGTGGGTGTTGCCGCGCCGCTGAGCATGATGGCCGTCCAGAAAATGATCCGCGCCCAGACCTCGACAATCCTCACGCTGGTCTCACTGTCGTGGCTTCTCATGCCAATCGGAATGCTCCTTCTTCCCGGAGGCTGGGCTTTGTGGAGTGCATGCGGGGGACTGGGTCAAGGTGCATTTTTCTCAATTACCTTTACGCTGGTCATTGAACGCACGACCAACATGGCTCAAACCCGCACGCTTTCTGCCCTCGTCCAAAGCATTGGATACGGCTTTGGTGCCTTGGGGCCGTGGGTTTTGGGGCGCATGTACGACATGACGGCTAACTGGCTGTGGCCCTTCATCCTTTTAACAGTCCTGACAGGAAGCCTCGTCGTGATCTCCCAAATCGTCGCCCGCTCGACCTCAACCCCCAAGCCTCAATGAGCCCACACCAGCCAGAAGGTCAGGCCTGGGATGAATACGGTCGTCTCCGAGCTGAACTTTCCGAACCTGATGCCAAGCGCCCCCTCGCCGTCTACGTACACGTTCCCTTCTGCCAGATTCGTTGCGGTTACTGTGACTTCAATACCTACACCGTCGGTTTCGGCCCCGGAGCTGATCGAGAGCTACGACCAAAGCGCCCTCGCTGAAATGCGTATGGGAGCAGGAATTCTCAGCGATGCTGGTATGCCTCAGCGCCCCGCCTCGAGCATCTTTTTCGGCGGTGGCACCCCCACGCTCTTATCCACCGACATTCTTGGACGTCTCCTTGCGGGGGTAGGTGAGAACTTTGGGATCGCGCGCGGTGCAGAAATTACCGTAGAAGCGAACCCCGAAAGCGTGGACGAGGCCGCGCTTGAACGCCTCGCCAAGGCTGGCTTCACCCGCCTTTCCTTTGGTATGCAATCAGCGGTCCCCGAGGTCTTGCGCATCCTCGATCGCCGTCATGATCCAGCGAAAATTGCCCGGCTTGGTTGGCGCGGCCCGCAGACTCGGGATGGACGTCTCAGTCGACCTCATCTACGGAGCCCCCGGGGAGAGCCTGACAGACTGGCAAACCTCGCTCGAAGAAGCGATCGCAATGGAACCGGACCACATCAGCGCCTACGCCCTTGTCATCGAAGAAGGAACCAAAATGGGCGCGCAGGTCGCCCGCGGGCAACTTCCCATGCCCGACCCGGACGACGAGGCCTCGAAATACGAAATTGCGGATCGTCTCCTCGGCGAGGCCGGCTACAGCTGGTACGAGATTTCAAACTTCGCGCGCAGGGAGGCCGACGAAGAAGGAATTGTTTCCACCCAGCTGCGCCACGCCTCGAAACATAATCTTGCCTATTGGCGCGACTGGGACTGGTGGGGGATCGGTCCGGGCGCGCACTCTCACATCGGTCGCTATCGCTGGTGGAACGTCAAACACCCTTCGGCGTATGCGCAAAGACTACGAGAGGGACTTTCTCCCGCACACGCCGGTGAAATCCTCGACGCGCCGACGCGAGAAATGGAACGCATCCTCTTGGCTGTGCGCACCAGCGAAGGCGTTCGAGCTCCCCAGGAGGGGGAAGGGGACCGCGAGGCCTTTTACGCCGCGCTTGGACCCCTGGCCTCGAAAGGACTGATCGACGCGCAGGCAGCCGACGAGGGGCGGGCGATTCTGACTCTCCAGGGCAGGCTTTTAGCTGACTACGTGACGCGAGAGCTCCTTGGATACTGAGTTACGAGCCGCACACTTACACGGGAAAGAGTGTTGATCGGGGAATAAAGCTGCGGGCCCTCATAGTGTGGAGCGGTGACTTCAGATATGTACGGGACCAACATCTTCGAATTCGACCCGCATCGTGATGGGCCGGGTGCGCGTAGGCCGCGCTCTGTTGAAGTTGCTATCGAGTACGGCATGGTACTTGAGGATATTTCCAGCGGATGGGTTGGTGCAGTGACCCGCGTTGAAAAATCCGGGGGAGTGCACCTGGTCGAACTCGAGGATCGACACGGGCGCAAGCGTTCTTTCCCCCTTGGCGGCGGGTTCTGGCTTGAAGGAAAGCCGATTGTTGCGCTTCCTCCGAAGGCCGCGCCGGTGCGGCAGGCTCCCGCTTTGACTACTCCCGGCGGCCGGGCGGTCACAAACTCCGGATCGATTGCTGCTGAAAACCGTGTTGCGCGTGTTGCGCGAAAGTCTCGAATCTGGGTCGAGGGACGCCACGATGCCGAGCTCATCCAGCACGTGTGGGGCGACGACCTTGCCGATGTTGGGGTTGTCGTTCAGCTTCTTGAGGGCGTCGACCATTTGGAGGAAATCCTTGAAGTTTTCGGCCCCACCGAGAAAGTACGCGCGGGCGTGCTTGTGGATCACTTGGTCCCCGGATCCAAAGAATCCCGCATCGCCGAGGCCGTGAGCGCGCGTTGGAAAGATGCTGTCCTCATTGTCGGTCACCCCTATGTCGATATTTGGCAATCGGTGAAGCCGCAGCGTTTGGGACTTGAAAAGTGGCCCGAAATCCCTCGGGGAGTGGATATCAAACACGGGACTTTGGAACACTTGGGTTGGCCCCATGCGACTCAGGCCGATATCGCGATGGGATGGAAACGAATTCTCTCCACGGTTCGCAACTATAAAGACCTCGAGCCGGCCCTTCTTGGGCGCGTCGAGGAACTCATTGATTTCGTCACTCAGCCCGGTTTGGAATGATCCTTCTTTCCCATTCGGCTCCGGGGGACAACTGTTGATAATAGGGCGAATTGGGTATTTGCGGAGTAAACTGGCACTCAAATAGCGTGAGTGCCAGTTTAGGGGAGGATGAATGAACGACCGTCGCCTTGACGTTCTACGAGCCATCGTGTCCCAGTATGTCCACACGCGTGAACCCGTGGGGTCCAAAGCAATCGCGCAATCCCAAGACCTAGGTGTCTCTTCGGCAACCATCCGAAACGACATGGCTGTCTTGGAAGAAGCAGGACTCATCTACCAGCCCCATACCAGTGCTGGTCGCGTACCAACCGACAAGGGCTACCGAGTTTTCGTCGATCAATTGGCAACCCTCAAAGCCCATGAGCACCCCAGAGCGCCAGGCAGTCGAGAAATTCTTGGCCCGCGCCGAAGACCTCGATGACGTCGTTATGGCCACAGTGCGCCTGCTTGCCCAGGTCACGCGCCAGGTTGCCCTCATCGAATACCCCGTGAATGCTCGCTCAACACTGAGCCGCATCGAATTTGTTGATCTGAGCGACTCACGCCTGCTCATCGTTGTCATCTCCGAGCAGGGCAAGGTTTTTGAACGTCTGCGTGAGATGCCCCAAGACCCGCCCAAGAAGATCTCTTGACGCTGCGCTCGGTCCTCAACGCCGCCTACCAGGGCAAAAGACGCGGGAGAAGTTCGTGCCCATTACGAGGGCCATGGCTGAGTGTCTGCCGCCCGCACTATCTGGGTGCGCCGGAGACATCAGTGAGATCATTGCCAGCCTCCTCCAGGAGAGCCTTCCGCGCGAATCGCTATGGCGGGAATGTCGAACCTTGCTCGAAGCGGTGTTGACTTCCACGATATCGTCCCGGTTTTAGACGCCCTCGAAGAACAAGTCGTTCTCCTGCGTCTCTTCGCCGAAAATGGATGAAGGAAACGGCGACGTCCACGTCTCCATCGGTTCCGAAAACGGACACGATGCTTTCGTTGAAACCTCCCTTGTTTCAGGAACCTACAGCTTCCGGGGAACTCAGCTCACGTGGGAATCCTCGGGCCCACCCGCATGGATCTACGCCTCGACAATGTCCACGGTCCACGCCGTGGCCTCGTATCTGTCCAAGTACTTGAACTCAACGCACTAATCGCAGCCGCAAAAAGGATATTCGTGAACGATTACTACGCAATCCTCGGAGTCTCACGACGCCGACCAAAGCGAAATCAAGAAGGCCTATCGCAAGAAGGCCCGCGAATTACACCCGGACTACGGCGGGACGAGGAAGCTTTCAAGGAAACCTCGGTCGCCCTACGAAACCCTCTCCGATCCGGAAAAACGCCGCATGTACGATATCGGTGGTGCAGATGCTGCCCTGAGGCGGCGGATACGCTGGTGACTCTTCGACTTCGGGGACATCCTCTCAACCATGTTTGGCGGAGCCTTCGGTGGCGGATTCGGCGGAGGCGCTGGCCCTCAGTCGCGCACCCGCCAGGGCGCGAGCAGCTCACGCGTATTGAAATCACCCCGGAAGAAGCAACCTTTCGGCGCGCATCGCGAAATTTCGCTCAATACCCTACGTCGCCTGCGATGTCTGCCACGGATCGATGTGCGAGCCCGGGAGCGAACCGACAACCTGTGGGACCTGTAACGGCGCGGGCTATTCGATTCAAACCCAGCAGACCATGCTGGGAACCATGCACCCAAGTTCCGTGTCCCACCTGTCAGGGCTATGGAACCGTCATTGAACAGCCGTGTCATGAATGCGCGGGCCAAGGACGCGTGCGTACTCGCCGAAGCCTGACCATCGACATCCCGGCAGGAGCGGGAGACGGCATGCGCCTGCGCCTCGCCGGACAGGGCGAGGTCGGTCCCGGCGGCGGCCCGAACGGTGATCTCTATGTCGATATTGTCGAAAAGAGGCATCCCACTTTCTCGCGTCAAGGCGACGATCTGTACATGACCGTCACCATTCCCATGACTGCAGCAGCTCTGGGGAGCACTTTCGAGCTCGATACTTTGGACGGAAAACAATCCATCACGGTCAAGCCTGGAACTCAGCCCGGAGATGAACTGCGTTTTGCCTGGTTTGGGTGTTGGCACTTGCAGCGTCCCGGCCGTGGCGACCTGCATATCGGCATCAACGTCGAGATTCCACGCAAGCTGACGACCGTTCCCGCGAGCTCTTGAAGAGCTTTCCGCTGCGCGGGGAAGAAAGCGCCCGTCCCGAAAAAGCGGGGTTCTTCTTTCTTCGACAAGCTTTCGCGAAACCTTCACAGGCCAGTGATCGAACACATCGATGACCCTTCCCTGTTTTCATCGCTCCCGAGGCCGCCGCCCTCCGTGGCTGCGCTCTTGGGGATTCCTCACACTCTTGACGGGGATGAAAGCTTTACGCGGCAACCGTTCGTCGCATGGACGTGGGGCAGATGCTCGACGTCGTTGACGGTGACGGTTTGCGTGTGCGCGGGAGCGTGAGTGAACGAACGAAGAGTCATTGACTCTTCGCGTTGAAGAGATCATCCACGAGGCGCCCCCGTCTGTACGTTTGGTCCTTGTTCAAGCATTGTCAACGGGCGGCCGCGACGAAATGGCCATCGAAATGGCAACAGTCGGGGTCGACGTCGTGATCCCGTGGCAGGCTAATCGCAGTGAAGTGCGCTGGGAAGGGCGAAAAAGCCGCGAAGGCATGAGGAAGTGGGAGTCGACTTTAAGGTCGGCCACGAAGCAATCTCGTCGCCTTCATTCCTCGCCTCGAAGATGCCTGCACTTCCCAACGACTTGCTCAGTGGATTGGCGAAGAAACGGCATCCGGCGCGTGGGTGATCGTCTGCCACGAGAGTACGCGGGCCCCTTTGAGTATTCTCTTGCGTGAGTTGCGTGCCGCTGCAGAAAAGTCTTTGCCGACCACTGACGAGGCCTCCGGAGAGGCGGTGCCGGGAACTTGCTCCGCCTCGGATCAGCGTGATCGTTGGTTCTGAAGGCGGGGTTGACCCCGACGAACTTTCCCTTTTCGAGGCCGCGGGTGCACGCGTGTGCCTATTGAGCAACAGTGTTGCGTGCTTCGACCGCGGCCTGGTTGCTTTTGTCACTGATCAGCGATGCAATTGGACGGTGGTGACATGGAGGCAAAACGGATCGAAATTCCCAGAGGCGTTGACCCGGTTGTCCTGTTCGGCACATCAGATCGTGTCTTGCGCTCCCTTGAAAAAGGGTTCCCACAGGTGCGCTTTTCTCTTCTGGGACGCACTCTGTCGATGATTGGTCCCGAAGGCATTGTCGATATGGCTGTTCAATTGGTCGACGAACTGGTTGAACTTGCTAAAGAAGGACAGTCTCTCGATGCCGATGGAGTCGAACAGGCAATCGCACTCCTCACTTCAGCGCACTCGTCGACCGAGCGTCCGCAGGAGATTCTTCGCAGTCGAGGACGTTCGATTCGTCCGCAGTCTGCGGGGCAAAAAGCCTATGTTGACGCCATTGAACGCTCGACCCTGGTCTTCGGCCTCGGCCCTGCCGGTACCGGGAAAACGTACCTTGCAATGGCGCAGGCGGTATCAGCGCTGCTCTCTGGTCAGGTCCGACGCATTGTTCTCACGCGCCCCGCGGTCGAAGCGGGGGAGAATCTGGGTTTCTTGCCAGGAACCTTGACGGACAAGATCGATCCCTATCTGCGCCCCTCTACGATGCCTTGGGTGACATGATGGATCCCGACGCTCTGCCCAAGCTCCTGGCCTCCGGCGCTGTTGAAGTTCTCCTTTGGCGTATATGCGCGGCAGGACTTTGAACGATCTATTCATCATCTTGGACGAGGCGCAAAACACGACGCTTGCACAGATGAAAATGTTCCTCACCCGTCTCGGGCTTTCAACTCCAAAGGTCGTCGTCACCGGCGATACCTCGCAAATCGACTTAGCGGGGGAGCGTAGCAGTGGCCTGCTTGTCATTGAAGATATTCATGCGGCATCGATGACATAGAATTTTTGTCATCCGACAAGCGCCGATGTTGTGCGTCATCGACTTGTTGGCGAGATCATTGACGCATACGAACGCTGGGATGAGTCACTGGCACGCCTGAGCGCGCTCGAGACCGCTCACTTCACTCCCGTTCCCGACACAATGGACATTAAGTCATGACTGAAGTTCTCAACGAAACCGACTACGAGATCGACACTGCAGAGTTCGTGCAATTGGCTGACTTCAGTGCTCAGCGCGATGCATGCTCTCGACCGAGGTCGAACTCCAACATCATCTTCATCGACCCCGAACCCATGGAAGAACTTCACGTGCGCTGGCTGGACCTTGAGGCCCCACCGACGTCATGAGCTCTCGATGGACGAACTCCGCCCGGGTACCGCCGAGCACCCCACGGCCTCGGGAACGCTGGGGATATCTGCATCTGCCCGCAGGTGGCGCAAAGGCCCGCGAGGCCGGCCACTCGACCGCAGAGGAAATGCTTTTCCTCGCCACGCACGGGATGCTTCACCCTCATGGGATACGATCACGCTGAACCTGAAGAAAAGAAGAGATGTTTGCTCTGCAACGCCAGCTCCTTTTTGAGCTTCTTGGCGCAGCGATGATCGAAGCAGCAGACCCTGTCGCGGCGATGAGTATCCTCGCCGCGATTGCACTTTCGCGATGGTCCTTGCGACCAGTGAGTTTGCGCTTTCGAAACTGACTCGCGCCATTGTCGAGGACTTGATTCAAGAAGAGAAGCACGCGGGTGCCCTGATGGAGCTGGTGGACCAGCGGCGCGTGGTTATTTTTGTCCTCTCGAGGCGTTCGTACCTTTACGCAGGTGGTCTTCGCCGTATCGATGGCGACGATTGCGCCGCATCTTGCCAATCGCTGGTGGTCGCTGGACTGGTGACGATCGTGATCGTCACCCTTGCGCAATTCCAGCCAATAGCGTGATTGCAACGCGCTGAGCACAACGCACCCCACCGGTGCGCGCTGCTATTCACCCGCTCATCACCCGCCTCGTGGCCATCGCGCACTTCTTTGCACCTGTCGCGCACAAAGCGCGCGGTCTTACCCCAGCCGGAACGCACCGAAGCTGAAATGCGCGCCGAAATGGCTGATGAATTGCGCGAAATGGTCGATCAGGTTAGCGAAACCGAAGGTTTTGAAGAAGAAGACCGCCAGATGCTGCGTCTCGTTCGAACTTGGACACACCCTGGTGCGTGAAGTGATGGTTCCGCACGGAAATGGTCACGATCTCTTCGACACCCCCGCGCACAAGGCCCTGCGTCTATTCGTTTCGATCAGGCTTCACGCATCCCTGTCACCGGGACAGATACCGACGATGTGCGCGGAATCCTTTTTCTTCAAAGATGTCGTTCAGCGGCTCCAGACCTACGAAGGTGACCACGAACTGCGCGCAGATCAAATGATGCGCCCGGCCGAGTTCACTATCGAAATGAAACCCGCCGATGACCTGCTTCGCCAGATGCAGGCCGAGCACTTCCACTCGCACTGGTCGTCGATGAATACGGTGGGATTTCCGACCTCGTCACCCTTGAAGACATCATCGAGCGAAGTCGTCAGCGAACTCACCGACGAACACGATCGCAACACAATCGAACCCGAAGAGATTTCCCCGGCGTGGCGCGTCCCTCTAGGTTCTCGATTTGGGAACTCGGCGAGCTGTGGGAGTGGAATTGCACGATGATGACGTCGACTCTGTGGGCGGCCTGCTGGCCAAAGCGATCGGGCGCGTTCCCCTCCCCGGAGCGACTGGCGATATGCTCGGCGTGCACATGGTTGCCGAAGAAGCACGCGGGCGCCGCCGCCATGTTGGCACAATCGTGTGCTCGTATGCCCCCGAAGTTTCCTCCGACGACACCAACGAAAGCCAGGAGTAGCAATGCATTTTCCCAGCGATGACGAATTGATGGCCGGCCCCAACGCCTTTGAAGGGTGTGGACATCGACTCTTGGACTTCCCTCGAGGAAAATGGTGACGAGGCCTCGGAGGAAGCCGGTCACGCGGATTTCGAGGGCGCAGACTTCGGCGATTCAGATCTCGACGAGGCTGACGGTGAGATCGCGCAGGACGTAGCCGACAGCGTTGATTCCCTGTCAACTGCGTGCCGGAAACCAATGCGGCCGATATTGTCATTCTCGACTTCGAAGATTTCCGTGCGGGTTTCATCTCGATCGTTGGGCGTCCCAACGTCGGAAAATCACCCTGACGAATGCTCTTGTCGGACACAAGGTTGCGATCACCCTGGACGTCCGGAGACGACTCGCCACAATATTCGCGGAATTGTTCACGGTGACAACCAGCCAGCTGGTCCTGGTTGATACTCCGGATATCACCGCCCGCAGACCCTCTGTGAAAGCGCTTGAATGACATGGTTCGCGAGGGCTTTGGCTGAGGTCGATTGCGTGATCTTTCGCCTGCCTGCAAAACCAGACGCATCGGACCAGGGCGACCAGTGCTCATTGCGCGTGGTGCGTTCCGTCTCGCAGGCCGATCATTGCGGTCGCGACTAAGTGCGATAGCGTGCCCGCGAACGCGTTTGGGAACACTCATGGCGATTGAAAAAGCTGGGGAGTGAGCGCAATCGTTCCCTGTTCTTCCTTTCGAGAACAAGCGAATCGACCGCCTCTGTGCAGGTTTTTGGCGCAGACGGTTCCTCTTTCTCCGCCCTGTACCCGCAGGACGATATTTCGGATGAGTCACTGAAAGCGATGATTGCAGAATTTATTCGCGAGGCCGCGTTGAGGGCGTGCGACGAACTTCCCGCTCGCTGGGCCGTACGAGTCGAAGAGATCATTGAACGCCCCAAGCGTGAGGGTGATGACCGCCCGCCCTTGCTGGAGTATCGTCGTCACTGTAGTCGAACGCGATTCCCAAAAGGCATCAGCTATCAGGTAAGAAGGGCGCGCGTTTGAAAGGAGATCGGCACTCGGCCCGAGCGCATTGAAGAATATCTGGGAGCGCTGGTCTACCTTTGATTTGCACGTGCGAACCGCTGGCGATTGCAGTCGGATCCGAAGATGCTTCAACGCCTTGGTTTCAAAGTGTTTCCACTTTTGATGTGAAAGGTGAATTCAACATCGTGCCCTGACCAGGGTCCTGAGTCTGAACGGGTATTTCATGGCATACGCTTATCCCGTGAGCGAAAACTCCCAAAAACCCTAACGCTTTTGAGCTCGTCCTTTGACCCGGACGACGCATCACTGACCGTGCATCGCATGGCTGCGCATGACCGTCTGGCCTACCAATCCCGAGTCGTTTTTGCGCTTGGGACGGATGCTTCTTGCTGCTGGTGCTGGTTCCTACCGCGTCAAGGCTCGATGCGCACCTGCGCCGAGGCGGTTGGCATCGAAAAGCACCACGCTTTCAGGTGACCTTCACTGAGGTCGTTGCAACAGCCTATGCGGAATGGTACTTTCCATGCCGAACTTGCTGGAGCAGCGTCTCTGGGGTCAATGCCGATCGAATTGATCGCATCACAAACTACTTGGCGTCAATTGAAGGCAGCAAGTGCTCGTCGAAGACGTCGATAAAGGCTCTTGACGAGAGTGAACGCGTCAAGCCCCTCTACGGGTGGCTCGCAGATGCTCTTGCTTTCAGGACTCGCCTGTGCAGCCTTCGCATTCCTCAACGCTGGGGATGGGTGGAGTGCTCCAGTCGTCGCGATCGCGGCTTTCGTTGGCTCGTTCCTCCGCCGTCCGTGCTCAGCGCCACATGAAACCACTTCGCTGTGGATGGTGTGGATGGGCATCGCTGCAGCGTGTACATCCTGTGCGTCACTGGCGCAAGTACGTAGGATCGAACCCACTCACCAAGCTGGATTTATTTCAGCGCTCCTCTTCTTGGTTTCCAGGATTCCCGCTGGTTACCGGGATCGCTGACCTAGTTCGTCACGATTTCGCCAGGGCGGTATTCAGCGCATCGTCTACGTCGCCATGCTGGTTGTCTCCGCTGGTGCTGACGTGTGAGTATCTCCGAGGCCTTTAACTGGTCTGTTACTTCCCGAATACGTTGTTCATGCCTGCTTATTCACTCCCGCTGCGCTTCTACACCAGTTTTTGCAGCCTGTGCTACGATGCTCTTTTAATTCCCCGCCTAAGGTTTTGCGACTGCGCGGCTCTGATCGGCGCGGTCATCAACACCGGCCGCACGCTTTGGCTGTTGAACTGGGAATGCCGGTGCCCGCGGCGTGGGACTGCTGCCCTAGTGCTGGACTTTATGGCGGCTGCTGTTGCGGCGAAGACGCGCCATCTGCGTGTGACCTTGTCCGTTCCTGCCGGTCATCGCGATCCCCGGTGTTCCGCTGTATCGTTCGCTCACGTACTTGAACAATGGCCGACGTTGGAAGCCCTCATCAGCTGTCTACCGTTCTCTTTCACGTGTTGCGATTGTATTGGTCGGCGCATTTCGCGAACGCTGACGGACGTGCGTGGCTCATGCGAATCGCCGACCGGTGTTCCTCGCCTGGAAGAGTCAACGAACGAGGCCTAAAAAGCGTCCACCATGTGCACTCATCGTGCGCGAGCCATGAGCCTTCATAGACTGAAGATGTGAGACAGACTCTAAGGTTTACTCGTCCTGTCGGTTCTGGGATGCCCACGGTCGTACCGTTTCTCGACACCAACCCAGTGGATCTCCCGATCGCCAGTAGCCCTGCAAGCGCATACGCGCCCGGTGGATGTCCACGGATTTGCGTGATGGAGCAAGCGCTGATTGAGCGCATGGATTCGCGCGAGCGCAAGATGTTCGATCTTGTTCGCTTGGGCTGCAGGAAATCCCGGATCGGCTTCCCCTCGGCGTCGCAAACGGACCTCGTTTTCGATCCGTTCACTGCTTTAGAACGATGCTCTTCCCGAGGACGTGACGACTCGGTGCTCCGACAATCGCGCCCCAGAGCTCATTGAGCGCACGGTTGAGTCATCGGGTGGTTTCCGCGCAACGGTGCACCTCGCTGCGAAGCATCCGTCCTCCCGTGAGGTCGTCTTCAGGCTGACCGTGCGCAAACCGTTGAGCTGCTCGCTTCGGTACACTAGGTCATCGCGCGGCAGTGAACGTCAATTTGGGCGTGAGGACATCTTTGGCTTCTGAATATTCACGAAGTTTTTATTGATACGAGCGTGATTTCGCGCTGGAAGTCTGCGAAGCCGTTATGGATATCTGGCAGCCACAAGAAGGCCGCTGAGATCATCCTCAACCTTCCTCAACCGTTGAACGCGCGACCCCCAATGTCTTCGCCGACCAGATCGAATACATGTCATGTAACCTTCCTGACGCGAGCACATAGCGCCTGTCTGTTCACCCTGCACAACGACCGAGGAACTGGCGTAGCCAGCGCGGAACTGGCTCTGCTTGCCGGCGCAGACCGCATCGAAGGCTGCCTCCTGGGACAAGGCGAACGCACCGTAACGTTGACCCGCTGACTGGGACTGAATCTTTTCAGCCAGGGAATTGATCCGGGCATCGACTCGGACGTCGACGAGTTCGCCGGACGGTCGAGTACTGCACCCAGATGGAGGCATCGCCTCGTGCGCCATACGTTGGCGACCTTGTTTACGCGAGCTTCTCGGGATCTCACCAGACGCAATCAAAAGGGTTTCGCAGCCCGCAGATCAGCGTGGACGCGGCCGGAGGCGATGAGAACGCCGTGGTGTGGGAGCTTCGCACTCCCCATCGACCCGCACGATGGGGCGCTCTTACGAGGCCGTGGTGCGTGTGAATTCTCAGTCCGGTAAAGGGCGGGGTTGCCACCACGTCGCTGGGCGCACAACGGAATTGCCTCGCCGACTGCAGGTCGAATTCTCGCGGATCGTCCAGCGTCACACCGACACTCACGGCGGCGAAATCAGCGCCGACGCACTGTGGAAGATCTTCGCTGACGAGCACTTGCCACCAGTGCTGCTCCGGCCGAACCGTGGGCCGCTTGAGTGCGCAAGTCGCAGGTGGAACTGTCGACGATGAACACGTTGAATTGCACGCAGAACTCACGGATAACGGTGTACTGACCGCGATTGATGCAAAACGGAACCGGCCTGGTGATGCCTTCTGTGTCAGCCCCCTGCACCAATTCGATCTGGATGTGCGCGTCTTGGATTACCCGAGACGCAATGAGTCGGAGGTCGCGACGCAAAAGGCAGTCTCGTACGTGGAGGCCGCTGTCGACGGACGAGATCGTGTGGTGTTGGCATCGATTCTTCGATTACTCGCGCATCCTATAAGGCCGTGATTTCGGCGGTTAACCGCGCGCTGCGCAACCAGTAAACACAAGGCGCGGCTTCACAGACAGCGAGTCGATCGCTGAGGGCAGTGCATGAGGTGGGGACATCGTTAGATGCTCTTCCCCTGCACTGACGAGGAAAACTCAGCAAAAGTGAAAGGTTACGTGGCGTCTCGCGCTGCCTCCTACTTGGCCTCGTCAGGAAAACCCCAACCGCGATGTCACTAAGGAGGTCCAGAGGCGCAAAGAAAACCTGGCCGAAAAGGTACCTGCGAAGGTGAGAAGGTGAGTCCTTCTTCGACACCATGTTGGTAAGCATTTCCTTTGTGACGCTCCAGCGGCCCGCACAACCGATGAAGTAGGTTCGGTGACCCCGGATGCCGGGTCAGAAGAAACATTCGTTCTGAATGATCTGTCTCTTCTCCATCGACTGATGAACTTTAGTGATGCTGTGCATTGGGAGCTTTTAGCCTCGTCGCCATCGCTCGAGATCGGTGAACTGCTCGCGACCAATTGCTCGCTCTTTGCTCGTGTGTCCTCAGGGAGACGCACGCATCCATGTCATGGATCCACTTCTGCGAAGGCGCACGAACCGCCCGCGCGAACTGCGGGCTTCACTGCCGACTCGGCCCACATCGGCGCATCGATCCCTGGTCGGGTTCTCGGTCCCATCAATGAAACCAATGATTGCGGGACCCTCGAGGCAACGGAAACCGTGTCTCATCACAACCCTTACAAAATCCTTGAAAGCCAAACGGTACTGTTGGCGACTTCGTGAATAACGGCCTCGCGCTTGCGCGCGAATGTGAAGGAAAAGGTCGCGTCCGCGCCGATTCCTTCGGGCATAGTGATGGAAGGGTTTCTGCGTTGACGAGGGCCTTGAACTCCTCAAGTTCCTGCGGGCGGGCTGCACCCGGGAAAGATAATCCCAGCCATTGCGGCTCACGCCGATGGAGACTCGCAGGTCGTCGCCTGTGCGCGGATATTCATCGACCGGTTGATTGCCTGGGAGGTGTCAGCAAAATCGCGGAAGGCATCAACTCTGCGGCCTGATCCTGACGATTAAAACGCAAGTAAACGAAGAGAACGCATTCTCCCGCGTCCTGTAAACGTCTTGGGGATGAGTGGACATGATGACCTCCGTCGTGGTACCTTCATGTTGATCATAGGTCGTGGAACTAGTGTTTGCCTCGCGGCGGATGAGCGGGGAGGGCATCAGTCGAGTAACGATCAGTGCCGTCGCGTGACCGAACCGCGTATGATGACCTCAATGTTTTCGGTCAAAATAGAAAGGATCTGCTTGCATGTCCGGTTTGGAGCCAGTGGAAGAGGGTGCGCGAGCAACACTCAAGGTGAAGTGATCGATGATGAAATCACGCCGGGCGCTGGAGTCAAGAGGAACGCTTCTGCCAATTCGTTGATGATTGCCCGCATCATTTTCCCCGGAAAGCGCGGTGAAAAATTCCTCGATTTCAGTGCGGCTGAGGAAGAAACGACCGCATAGGTCTGCTCGCGGTGCTCGCTCATGTCACCCAAGAGGTCGCAGAACCATCGGACCACTCGGTGCGGTTGCATGAGCCATGCATGTGCATGCGATATCGCGCTCGAAGACCCCAGTGGCCAGGACGTGACATCGAAGTGGTAATAAAAAGCCTGGCGCGTGACCCTGCTATTTCGGTGAGGCGGCGAACCGTCGCACTTTGGTGAGCGGTGTGGTTCTGAGCTCCTCTTTGAGGGCGCTGCCGAGCCCCTCTCGCGGTTAACTCATGCGTTGGTCGACATGAATGTCCTAGGTCGATAGTCCTGTGATGTCTGAACGGGAACACGTAGGATGTCGCGTTCTTTGAGTATGTAGACGACTTTCGATCTCGGTGTCCAGATGACTCGCGCGAGAAGCGCCTTTTTGAGAGTGAGCGCATCATCTTGTTTCACACAGGAGTTGGAGACATGTTCCTCTTCGGAGTCGATTCCCTGGTATTCACCGCTCTGGTTCGGGGTCCCTTGCCTTTGATCATCGGCAACGAGATCACCCCGCCGCTGGAAGTGGGCAGGGATCGCAATCTTCATTGTTCTTCCCATTGTTCTGACTATCTTCGTCTGGCCCCACATAGCAGGACCGGATTCCTCAACGGGGACCTGGTTCCACTGGGTCAAGGTCTACTCCGCCCTTTCGCCGGATGTCTGACGTGGCAATCCGTTACATTCCCAAGTTGCGTAGACCAACCGGTGGGCGCTTGCCTTCCGCCGGCGATCTTGTGCATTAACATCACCGAGGCCTGCATCCGTGACTTCAAGTCGGTGCTAGTGGTGTGCGTGAGATGGTCGATGGAGTCTTCATGGTCTCCGGCCCGTGGACTACACGAACGGTATCGCCGGACTGCTCCAACCTCCTGACGATCTGTGGGTGGTTCGCATCTTTTATCTCTCGCGATAAAGAACAGGACATGATCTGGCCCGACATGCTGTGGTTCTGGATCATCGCCTACGATCTGTGGAACTTCGCCTACGTGTACAACTGCGTGGGAGACCATCCTTCTATGCCGGTGCAGCTCTGCTCATTTCTCACTATCCCCGCCTTCTTCATCAGAGCGAGGCGCATGGCTCCAGCACCGTGCGCACACCTTGCACCGTGGATGATGTTCACCATGGCGGTTCCTTCGCTTCGTGACTCTCGTCGAAGTTTGCGGTTAACGCTTCGCGCGCGATGCGGCCTGATGATCTGTTTCTGCGATCGCGCCTCGCGGCCAATGTGGCTGTTGCGCTCTACCAGACTCTACGTCATTGTTCGTGGGCGTAAGAACCCGCTGCGCGATGAGCTCTACACTGATCTTGCGTCATACAAGAGCGTTCGCGAGGCCAATATCTGAGTGGTCGTCGCGCCACTATTCGCGATCTAGATCCTTCAGATACCTCACATCTATTCAGGCGATGCGGGATCTGTAATCGCACAGCATATTGCGCTTTGGGTCACTTCGGCCCCAAGCGCAATTTCGTGTCGCGGCGGGCCTGCTCTGGCGGTGAATGTGAAAATAAGAAGGTGATCAGGAGTTACAGGGATCGAGGCCGTGGTTTTTGCGCACGCAAAAACTAGGTGAGGCTGACCGTATCATGGCTCCTGACCTCTGAACATGGCCAGGTACGTGCTGTTGCCAAAGGCGTGCGACGAACAACATCGAAGTTCGGAGCACGCCTCGAACCCTTCTCTGTCGTCGATATTCAGCTTCATCGCGGGCGAAGCCTCGACACGATCATTCAAGTTGAAACGATTGCTCTCCCATGAAATGCGCTCGCCTGACTACGAACCTACTCGCGGGCCTCGGTGATCGTCGAAACGCGCGAGACAAGCTATCAGCGACGGAGACGACGGGACCCACCAGCGTATCTTCTGCTGGTCGGAGCGCCCCACGCACTGTCTCATCAGCGGCACTGACCGGCCCCATCTTGGCCTCGTATACGCTTCGCGCCCATGGCGATCGCAGGTGGGCTCCCTCCTGTTTCGACTGCCGCAGTGTGTGGAGCCAGAAGGACCGCACGCCGCCTCGATCACTCGAAGGCGGTGCCGTGTGCGAGGAAACTCGTCGCCCGCCCGGTGCCCTTCCGGCTCCTGACTCGATGGAGCCTCGTGGATCTCTTCTAAGCGGTGATTGGCATGATGCCGATAACTCGCCGACGTGGGCGCGCTCGGAAATGATGGGACTGGTTTCTAGCTAGCCACTCAGTCGCGCTATCGAGCGACGCTTAAAATCACCGCAACTCCTGGAAAGGAGCGCACACGGATGAGCCTCTAGTTCGCGCAACTGACGCCCATGGATCGCGCGCCCAAAGACCCACGTCAGCCGGTCGCAGGACCGGGCAGTGGCCTCGGCAAGCACCCGAATTGCGGCCGGGAAGTGCCCGCCACGTCGCCATCATCGCTGGACGGCAATGGGCGCTGGGCCAACGATCGGGGACTTCCGCGCACCGAGGGCATCGGGCGGGCGATATGCGCTTCTCGACACGATCGCCGGGGCCATCGACGCGGGAGTACGCTATCTTCCGTCTACACTTTCTCGACGGAAAACTGAGCGCCTCGCCTGCAGAGGTCCGCTTCATCATCGAGCTACGCCAGCGATGTCTTGGCTCGGCGCATCGGAGCTGCTGAACCAGTGGGGAGTGCACGTGCGCTGGAGCGGGCGCGAGCCGAAACTGTGGAAATCGGTCATTCACGCTCAGAGCGCGCGGAAGAAAAAACGCATCAGAAACACCACTGGATTTGGTGATGTGCGTGAATTACGGGGTCGCGCGGAAATCGTGATGCTCGCGCGCTCGATCGCGCAAGACGTTGCGCGCGCGTTTGTCGCCGCGCGGGTGAATGAGCGGACTTTTGCTCGCCACCTGTATCTGCCTGATGTTCCTCGATGTTGATTTGATGATTCGGACCTCGGGGAGCGGAGGCTTTCTCGAACCATATGCTGTGGCAGATGGCCTATGCGGAGTTCATGTTTAGCCCTAAAGCCGTAGCCGACTTTTGACCGCGAGGCGCTGTGGGACTGTCTTCTTGAATATGCCGGGCGTGAGCGGCGTTTTGGCGGCGCTCAGGACCTGGTGGCTGGTGGGGCTGGCGCTTAGGGCCTCGTGCGCTGAGCCGTCCAGTTTCTACTGCCTCATCCGCTGCTCACGCTGCTCCGCGTGTGTTTTGCGCCACTCTCCCGCCGCTCCGCGTGTGTTCACGCACGCTCCGCGCCAGCTCCATACGCAGTCGGTGAATGTCACAGGCTATAAGTGTGTCTTTCTCGACTTCCTGTGTCTTTTGAGGAGGAGGCGGAGGAAGGTGCTCGTGCAGGTGCTCACCCGTGCTCGAGGCTCTGCTCGTTCCGCGCCTCGCGGCGTCGCTTGACGAGAACAAGCGTCGAGACAACCGCAGCAACCGCAAGCAGGCGTGCCAAGCCCATACCGAACCAGCTGCCGCGCGTACAACCGCCATCCACGGCAAGCATGCCCAGACCGTACATGATTGACCGCTGATACAGCCCGGAATCATCGCGAGCGTGTACTTTTTCCATGACATTCGCATCGACGCCAGCTCCGGCATTGACTGCAGTCTGAACGCTCGACAGTGAGGAAGCACAGGAATGATGACGATTCCCCACTGCTCGAGCAGCCGAGCACCGTACTTCGGGACGGGCCCCTCAAACCAGCAGCGATCTTTCCTCGCAGGCCGTTCTTTCCCGCAGAGGCCAATGCGCCTTTCAGCTGCCGCGCGACCCAGCCAATAGGTCAGCCAGCAAAGCGATGAAAAACAACGAAAAACAGAAAAATGAAGATGGCAGTCCCGAGGATGCCCATGAGGGTGTCAATTGTTTGCCTTTTCGCGTGCAGTCGGCGCACAGGCCGAAAAGCTCAATCGAGTGCTCAATCTGTGTAACCGTGCGTCTGTGCAGCAACTGTGGAAACCCACTCTTCAAGTTCTTCAACACCCAAATCCTCGGCTCGCCTCAGCAATTGCGGCACACCAGGTGGTGGTGATGTGTGTGAGTATCGCGACTCTGCGATAGGGGCCCTCGCCTCGCTGGAGCGCAGGACGTCAATTTGATGGTCTTCGGCCAATGCCCGAAAGGTTGCGATAAACCGTCGCCAAAGCCGATCTTGTGCCCGCGAGGTCAGGTCCTCGAAGACCTTGCTGCGCTGCGGAAGTCGCGGTGCTCACTGAGGTTGTCGAAAACCGCCTGGCGTTGCTTGGTCATTCGCCGCATGGCGATCCTTTCATTGACGAGGCCCTATGTTCCTTTTTCGTTTCCCTAGCCGCGCGCTGGGTGGCGTGGGCCTCGTCCCGTGCGCGAGGCCTCGGGATGATCAGCGGGGGCGGATGAACGCGCGCATCCTCTGCTCCGCGGCGGCAGTGGTATTCGCGCCAGGCCTCGGATTCCGCATCCAGCAGCATGAGAGCAATCGCAACAACAATTGTTGCGCCGGGGGAGAGGCTCGACGTAGCGAGGTCGAGGGTTAAACCACCGCCCGGACGTCGCACCGTCTCCAGGGACCATCGCGCGCTTTGCCACATGGTCGGCAGAATGCGCAATTGTGCGATCGCTACGGGAACGACCATGAGCGCCGAGACAAGGAGCGACCCAACGATTCGCATCGCAGACAACAACCGTCGGGCTGACAGGCATAAAACTCGCGATGAGCGGTGAGTGCACGCTACAGGAAGCCCTAAAGGCGAGCGAAAGACCTCGATCATTGGTCACCGGTAGAGCGCGGAAGCAGCCCGATACCGATCACGACAGTGGCAAGAGCCGGGAGACAAATCGGTCGAACGTCACTGCTCGAAACAGTTGAAATTGAACCGAAAAGATGGGCGTTCAGCTGGAAGATGTGCCGTTAGCCAGTCAGATGAGCGGTACGCTCCGCGCGATACCGCTGCTGTAAAGAGCATGGCAAGGAGGCGATGCGCGGAGGAAGTTCGCCCGGACCGCGGACAAAGCTCGATGGTAACCGCGCCGTGAGCAGCGCAACTGGGCCCCGATTGCCCGACGATCATGCGGCGTGACATTTGCGGCGGTCCCGTGCCGTTGCCGTTCGGGGCAAGGACTCCTGTCAGTCTTGGCTGATCCCATCGCCGAGGCATCGCGAGGCGACGTATCAGGTGGTAGGTCCCGACGATTGGCGCATACGCCGTAGGCAAGAGCGCAGCAAGAAAGGACTCGTCGCATCGGCGGGGACGAGCATATCGAAAGATCAGTGGCTTCTCCGTTTCGCCGGTGGTCCGGCCGTAGTGCGGTCGCGGCGTGTGTGGACTCGCGCGCTTCGCTTCGGGCAGGGCAGTCATAGTGAAATCAAAGTGTCCGGATCGGATGTGGAGTTCACGGTACGAGGACTACAGGCGTTCGTCAACTGTGAGTACCAGCGGGATTGTGATCGACACCGTTCCTTTGCGGCTGACGGCAGATTTCCTGGCCAGTCTGGCGCGCGTGAGGATGCGTCGTCGACCCGGCCGCCATCGGTTTCGTCCATGATGAGGAGCTCTGGCTTGCGCCGGCGATGCTGTGCGCGCGCAATGAGCACGCGCTGTTGCCCGCCGGAAAGAATGTGGAGTGGGTCGCCGCGCGATCGCTTGCGAGGCCCGACGTGCGCGCAGTGCGTCGAGTGCCGGTGCGGTCGGTCGCCGCGAGTGCCACCACTTGCGGGTGCCGAGCCGGAGAGAACAACTGCAATGGCTGATGAAGAAATCGCGCCGCGTGGGGATGCTGGGTTGAACTACAGCCGATCCCGCTGCGTGGGATTGAGAGCGCTTTTGAATGGAATTGCCAAAAGCTGATATCTTCCCGAAGAACATGCTGTGAGGATTGCTTTCATGGGCGTGGTTTTCCAGCGCCGCTTCGGCCGGTTACGGCGACGCATTGGTCCCGAATTTGAGCGGTGATGCCGTGGAAGGAATGAGGTCGTGTTCCTGCCAGCTGACGGAGATGGTGCAGTGATCACCGTCAGTAGAGATATTGAATGCTCGTTCATTGTGGTGTCAGCAGTAGTCGCTGGGCGCGCGAAGTTCGCAACCGGAATCATGCGCGCCCCAACGCGGAGATATCAGTTCAAAACTCAGTAATGTTTACTCGCAGCTCAGAGCCTGCTGTGCTTCACAGGTTCTCGTTCATCTTTGCTTCGTGGTCGCTTCGAATCATCGGCCTGAGATTCGATCGGGTCGAGAACTGCCGATGGTGATTCCCCAGATCCTTTGCGAGGTTTCCAGCAACCTTGGGCTGAGGAGGCTCTTCGGTGAAGATGGTCGTGATTCCTTTGCCTTGACGCGGTGGAACCTGCTTTGAGGACGCGAGGGTGGACGCGGATCGAGGCCGGACAGACAGCTGGGTGAGACCGCGCGGTCGGCAAGGTATCCGAAGGCCTCTACGTGAGGTCCGCGAATTTCCTTAGTGCTGGCTCTTTTGCGGTGCCGTCGACAAGCTTCTTGCTCAGGGCTTCCGTCTGAGACTTCCATGGAAAGCAGCGTTCGCCACTAAGAGTTTCGGCGTTGGCTGATCTGCTTGAGCGGGCATGTCGTCTGATTTGCAGCTGCGCCAGCCGTGCGGTGGGTCGAGGCTGTAGCGCAGGATCGGCTGGACCGCCGCTCGATGCTCGCCCGTTCGTGAGCTTCTTCTGTCTTTTCGCCGTCGTCGGCGACATATCTGGATCGCTCGATGCTTTTCTGCGTCAACTGGGTCAACGCTGGTCGACACGTCGATGACGGTCTTGCGCTGAGCCCAACGGCCTTGTCGACTGCGGATTGGAGACTCTTGAGGGTAAAACGACAGCTCCTGCCCGCGAGCTGCTGGACTCTGTTCGACAATTCGAGGTCGTGGGTTCTGCTCGAGGGTGAGGGACTCGACGCCGACCGGTCTCCGCCGATCTTCTCGGTCGGGTACTGGAGGGGTAGAAGCTAGCCGCGCCGAGCGCTTCATGGGGAAGCGTGAAGCTTGGGAGCTCAGCGCTTGCGAAGGTGATAGCCGAAGAAGAACTATGCGCTCAGTGCAAGACGCTGCGGCGGCGGTAACGGCGAAAACACAGTATGTGAACGCTGAAAAACTCGCGATAATCATTATCAAGCCGGGCCGATAACGATTGTCAAAGTGCGCACTGCGCCTGCGGAAGCGCGTACGACGAGGTCAGGAGTAAACGCAAAATCCTGATGTTGCTGCGGTTTTTGTGCAGGTGGATCGCATCGAAGTGCAGAGACTGCCAGCATGCGAGGATAGCTTCATGACCGGACCGTCGGACCGCCAAACGTGTAGATGCATGAAAGGAGTCGTCCAAGGACCGATTACCGAAAATGTCTCCAGAGACGCTCAGTCCTCTCGCACCGAATGGTCCTGATTGCACCCATTGCCTGGAGATCTGATCGCGGCCATGATCGCCGTATTCCCACATCGATCAGGGAATGGGCATGAGGCCAGCTCGCGTCGCCAAATTAGAAGGCCTCCACGACCATGAAGTTAGGATCCATGTTCTTGGGACATGATTCTTGTGCGAAGGCCTCGCCTTTGCTTTGCGGTGCGACGACGTGATGACGTCCACCGGGCATTGCAACTCTGCGGTGGCCTAGTTCTCTTTTGAGGTGTTGGACTGATGCACGAATTCCCAGAGCGTCTTCCGTTGAAAAGTCTGGCGCTGACCTCGTTCCGAGCGCCGTTGAAATCGTGACGAAGGGGAGATGCCAACCCGGAGAGATTAGCTTATGCGCTCAGGTCCGCTTGCGGGTCTGCGTGGCGGCCAGGACAAAGATGAGTCCCTGAAACGCTCGCGCAAGAAAGGCTGAGTGTGTGTTCTTCTTCGCTGTGGTGGTGCCGGGGGTTTTGAGGCGATATCGCCTGGCCACCCGCCCGGTCGGCTCTCCGTGGAGGGGTGTGCAGGCAGGAAGGTGGCAGCTGGGATTTGGTCAGCTCGAGGCGGTGCTCCGATGATGGAGGCGATTGTCATCGGCAAGCATGCTGGGGCGTTCTGTAGCGAGTTCGTCGATTGCCGTGCGAACTCGAGCATCGAGTGTCGTCGGACACGTCGGCTGCGTTAAAATACGCGCGGGATATTTGCGATAGAAACACCGGCATGTGAGGCAATGTCTGACCATGCGGTGCAGTTCTTCGACGTCGAAGGCGCTTTCAGGGCATGCATGATGAACGGGATGTAACCCAAAGATGTCATTTTCTTTCAGTCACAGGCCTTGCTGAAATATTTCTGCGGTGCGGTGGTCTTAAGTGCGAAGTGCAACCATGTTGAGCATGCTCAATTGATCGGGAGTTGACATGCGACAACCCGAACGCATAGCGGTATGCGGGTTTGCTTGATTCCCAGCAACGCTTGCAGCGTGCTCGAATGGAAGCTCGAGCTCTTCGAGCAGCGGTCGGCAGGCGCGGGCATCTTCCGTCGGTTCGCGACGGTGTGGGCCGATGACACCGTTACTCGCAGATCCAGAGCTGGCCAGGACTTTCACCGCAGCACCAGGAATGACGTTCAGGTTATTCAGAGTCTGAAACCGACATGGACGAGGAGTTCATCAGCGAGGTCCGACCGATAGCCCCGACATCGTTGTAACCGACAACTCGGCCAGATGGTGAAAACATTGTTTCCCCGTTGGCTTGGGCGATGCAAAGTCAAAGTTCTCTGAGGCGTAATCCGGGGCGTGACCTACGACAGCAGACCACAGCGTCCCTGCGTTAGGTCTATTACGCTAGTTCGTAACAACAACTCTTCGATTCCCCGAAGACCTTCGACGAAATGGTTGCCTCGGTAAAGGCTGGTTCGAATGCCCTTACGTTGTTCAGATGAGCACCGACGATCTACCTCTACCTTTCGAGCTCCTTCGGTAACGAGGTTTTCAAGCAGTCTGACGTCTACCTCTGATCGACCACAGGCGGCAGAAGCGCATCCGAGTTACCCAGTGGCTCAAGGGAGCAGGGCGTAAAGACCCATAACGAATATCACCGCTGACGTCGCCAAGGATGCTTTCCTCAAGGGCAACACCAGCCTACATGGTGACAGCCCGGAACGCGTCACCGCTTCTAGAAGCCGGACTCGACGTCTCCGTCCTCCCGATTCCTTCCGCAGGTGGCAAGGAAGCCAAACCCAACCGTCGGCGTCCAGATGTTACCGGTTCAAGACCCAGAACCAGGTTCTGGTCCGGCGATTCTTCAGTACCTGGAGACCAAGGAAGCACAGTCAGCTGCAGCAGCCTGGGCGGACGTGTTCCAGCAATGACCGAAGTTGCACAACTCCTCACCATGAAACCTCAAGCAGTTCGCTTCCATCGCCGAAAGAGCCTCCCCATGCCGGCAATCCCGCAATAGGTTCGTATTACTAACATTTGTGCTCACGGTCCCCCTAATCGCTGTTATGGGTAACAGGACCTATGCCTGCAGCTTCTTCCTCGAATACCGTTCGAAGGACCGAACCTCGCATGCGCGTGATGTCATGCAGCCGGTTTTCGTGTCAAACTCGTCATCGCGATGCTCATTGACGCGCTGGGCTCTATATGGATCGTGACGTGGGCCGTTAATTCTCGATCTCATCGCGTGTGATGGCGGTCCCTGCTCATCATCATTAACTGGGTTTATTTTCGAAGGGTACTTCCTGCCAAATATCTTCTTCCCGGCATGATCTTCCTCTTGATCTACCCAGCTCTTCGTCATGACCACCGGGTATGTTTCTTTGACCAACCGGAGATGGCCACAACTCAACAAAGGCAGACGCGATTGAAGTTGCTCTTTCGTCAGACCGTCAGCGTGTTGAGGGCTTTCAACTGTTCCAGACCGCGGTCGTTGAAGACGGAAGTGAACTCGGCCTCACGTTGTCGCAGACCCACGACAGGTGAACTACAAACTCGGTACGGCAATAGGCCTCAAGGCGATCCGAAATTAAGATCACCGTAGAATTACCAAGGGTTTCAGGCTATGATCCTTGACACAGGTGCTCTTGTCGGCCGCCAGACGGAAGTTTCCAAACTGACGACGGTCCCCGTGAGTTCCTAACCGAATGATGGCTTCTATCTAGCGATGGATGAACTTCTGGCTGCCTTGCCAAGTCACAACTTTACCTACGACAAGCCGCCGATGCTCTGACGAACACCGAAACCGTTGTTTACAAGGCGAATAACCAAGGGTGTCTTTGAAGATAGCCGAGAACCAGCATCCACCAGCTGCTTGAGTCTTCGGTAACATGAAACTACACCACCAATGTTCAAGGATTCCAGCACTGGTTAAGCCTTTCGTAAGTTGCCAATTGTGGTCTTTGTCTTTGCTATCAGTTTCGGTGCTGACGACTCCTTCAGCGGTTGGTCATGGGCAGTCTTCTCCGCAATCAGCATCCGAGAATCGAAAAGATCTACCAGTCGCTGATGATCGCTACGCCGCCTTCCAGCCTTTCTGGCGACCCTGGTATGAAGGCATACTCAACAACAATTTGGTTTCATCAACGGACTTTCTTCAGTGAATTTTGAATCCCGTAGCTCAGTGATCCCATCCTCGCGAAGTTTGCGATTGCAGGGGTTAACCTCGGCTGGATTCCCTACATGTTCCTGGTGTGTCTGGGTGCGCTGATCTCTTCAGGAAGTGTTGAGGAAGCAGCAAGATGGATGGCGCTGGTCTGCGCACAGTGTGGTCAGTAAGTTGCCGCTAGTATTGCAGTCCACCGCTCCGTTTGCTCATCGCCTGTAGCGTAACTAGCAACTTCGCGATCTACATGCTGACAGGGTGGACCCGACTTTGCAGGTGCGCGGTATTCGCGGGCAGACTGACATCGATCTCGATGGTCTGCAGATCGCGCTTTGCCGGCGGTGGACTGGCTACGTTTTAGCTCCGGCCATGTCGATCTTCATCTTCGTGGTGGTTGCGGCGTGATTGCGGCTTGGATTCCGTCAGACAGAAGCATTGGAGAGACTGATGAACATGAAACAAGCACAGTTATTACTCTTCGCGCACTGGTAGCGTGAAATTGACTGGAAGCACATTGTCTGTCGCTGTCATCATCTACCGTTATTCCTTTCTTTACGTGCTTTCGGTCTCTTTGTTTGAATGCTGTTTTGACTGCGCCGCCAGACCACTCCGGATATGTCCTTCGATAACTTCAAGGCATTGGGTTCGGATAATACAGCATGTACTAGCAGTGGATTTTTAATTCACTGGTGAACTTCGACAAATCACCCAGCAATTGAACGGTCCTCATAGGCGCAACCGCTACCTACCGCCTTCAGTCGCTTCCGTTTTCAGGCCGTCGTGGAACCTGACCTTCCTTCTGGTTCAGATGTTTCCCGCAGATGCTGGCTTTCGTGGCTCTGTTCCTGCTCTTGCTGGGAATTAAGGATATCTTCGGTTTGGGCTTGAACTCGAAGCTCAGTCTGATCTGCTGCAAATCTTCTCAGTGGCACGCTGGGTTCGAACACCTTCACGCTCTTCGGTTTCTTCAACTCCGGGTCCTCTTGAAGCCGGCGAGGGCTGCAGAGAGCTGACGGTGCGTCCCATGCCTTGAACCTTCTGGACCATCATCATGCCACTTTAGTTCTTCCTGTTCTGGCAGTTGTTGGTCTGCTGAGCTCATTTCAACTTCGGCGACTACGTCATTACCAAGGTTATGCAAACCCCGATCAGTACACATGGCGGTCGTTATGTACAACTGAACTTTGAACAAAGAAATGCCCGTGGAATTATCGCCTTATAGCTAGTTCGATCATCTTTACCAATTCGGTGATGCCTCTTATTACCTGCAAGTACATCGTTTCCAGTTTGACCTCCCGGTGCGGTGAAGGCTAAACGCCGCTTCTCGCTGACCAGCCCCGTATCGTTCCTCATTGTGGGGACGAGGCCGGGTCTGTGCGCGAAAGCCGGGAGGCGGTGCTTCTGGGAATTTTCATGTGAGACGACAAAGTTGATTGGTTGCACTTATGGTTCGTGGTCATGTAATGAACCACGCAGAAGCTGAAGGGAGGACTTGCGCACCCGTTCGTCTCGGGATCCCGTCTGCGTACAGATCGCCGACGGCATCGCGCACCGAATCCTGCGGCACCCTACGTATAGGATCAGCTCACCTCCACCACGGGTACTCGCGACCTGCATCAACCCGGCCACTGTCGGCAAGGCCTTCGCGATTACTCGTCCGACGAGGGGCTCGTCGAAAAGCGACGCGCGGCATCGGCATGCCTCGCCGCGAAGGCGCACACGCACGCGCTCGTGTGCCGACGGGCTCGCCACCTACGTGGAGGAGACCTTGAACTCGCTTCGCGAAGCGCGGCTCGCCTTCGCTGGATCATCGACGCCATCATCGACACGTCCGCGCCTGCAATTTCGGCGACCGCAGGACAACTCGTCCTCCAACTCCATCAGTCCACGCATGTCGGGAGAGTGGTGGGCGCTGCGACATCCTCACCCTCGAGATCTACCGTCACGCCTCGTCGGCCCCAATGGCTCAGGCAAGACGGCGCTCATGCAGAATCAGCGGCCTGCTGCCATTGGGGCATGTGTCCATCTCTCTGCGGAACAGGTGAGCTCTAACGACCTACTTGAATTTACTCAGTCGTTGTCTCTCTTCGACAGGACTTTGATAATTCATCGGCTTCGGCCATGGTCCTTCGCCGCGCTGCATCCGACACAGGATCAAGCTCTTCGACCACCGTTCAACGTTTCTCTTTCCAGCTGGGAAAGAGCGCGAAGCTGCAAGATGTCCTCAAGACAGGCTGCATCACGGCCAACGCTGTGGCACTGGCATCGGGTGCGCCGTACCGTCCTTGATCCAGGATTCAAAACCGCCAGGCGTTTCCACCCGATACGCGTTCTACGAGGAGACTGCTCACCCTGGCCTCCCGACGAGTATGGAGGGACGTCATCGCCTTCCTCGTGTCCTCACACATGGTCTCCAGAGGAAGCCGAAAATGTTGCCGAAGACGTCGTCGCCTACCTCAAAATGGGCGTCTGCGCCCATGAGGCGTTGACGGTTTCACTTCATATGTGCGATTACCGGTAACGCCGCTGATGGAACGCTACGGCGATGTTCCGATATCGCCGTCATCACTTCTCTGCGCTTGGGTCACGGGAAGTCATCGATAGTCTGCGTGGCCGTGGTGTTGCTGACCCGTAGTTGCATCACTCACCTGACCTCCTCGCCCTGTTCCTTCGGGACGCCTTCGCCTACCTCATCCGGAGAACGACCAATGGCTGCCAACCCCGACCTCATCAAATCTACCTCCCCCTGCGTTGGCTTGTCGGCTCGAGATTGCTGTGGTGCTGTACCTGCGTTGGTGGGCACCGGTTCCTCACCAACGGCGTTAACGGCATCGTCTACCTATCAGTCTGATGTCACCAAGAACATTGAACAGTCCTTACAAATCGCTTTTGTCAAAAGGTACTCTCTTATCTGTGGGATCACCATCAGCGCCTGCTGTCGACTTGCGACCTCTGCTCTGGCCATTGGATCTGCCACTCACTGTGGCGAGAGGTTACGTACTCCGTTGTCATCATTGTCTGCAGGGGTCTCTTATCTGGGGCGGCTGCTTATCGCCATCCACGTCACCCTGTTCATCATGGGTCCAGCCAGTCCTTCCCTCTCGGCAGCGTCGACTCATGGATTTTGTTCTTCCTCGCATGGGTTGGCGTGTGACTGGAGCTGGGCGCTTCATTGGTGGACTTTCCGCTGCTGTATCAGGGTGACCTGGAAGCGAGTCTTTGTGCTCCATGGGTGCATTCACTGGGTATCTGTGGCATTGGTGTACCAGTCTGTCGCTGGTCCTCCGCTCGTCCTGATCTGGCCTGCCCCGATACCCCGGCCTTTACCTGTAGCTATCTCCCTGATGGTCGTGGCTGCCGGCTGACCACAGCGGCATCCGGTCACATCCTCGCGCGCGTCGGCTGAGCATCAGCCAGAAATGGTGCTGGGGCGACTCGGGCTCCCCACTCTCTGCCTGAAGAGTGCCCTCGAGCGCAACCTCGAGACAAAACAAAGATTCGACCTTGAGCTTCGTGAACATCCAGCACGAAATGTCTTCCACGCGACGGTTACAAGAGAGAGAAATTGGTCGATGGTTGCGGTTGCGTGATCACCACAGAGAATCACCCAGTCGTTATTCTCCACACCCATTGAACGACCGTGTATGAGTTCGTGGCATCAGGCACACGCCCTTGCAACGAATATAACTTTAGCGCGAAGATCGCTGAAGACTCTCCCAGGAAAGGAAGTGTGACGAGTTCGCTCTTTGCTGTAGAGTGCTCAGCCAGGGGTTTCGCGTAACTGCCCAGAAAGCTCGCCTGGAAACTGAGAAGAGCATCATCTCCAAGGGATGCGGTAACCGTGAAGGACAGAAAACCCTGACTGGGGATCACAGGGGAATACAGGCGACCTTGATCAATCGAAGGAAGACAAAGGGAATCGCGCAGGAAGGCGGAAGCAGCTGTGAGACAGGTGTCTCGGGGGAGCTCACGCCATTGCATATGAACAACAGGCGGCGCTCACGATAACAGCGCGTCCTGACTCTGGGTAAACGCAGTGCCTCCCGGGCAGTTCTTCCGTATTTGCTGTTGTTCTCGTCAGCAAATCGTGGCGCTTGTACCATGCCAGTACGCGTCCATCACCGCCAGGCGAAAGGAAGGAACGCCGTCCAGCGCCGACCAATAGCAGGCTTAAACACGCACAGAATGGGACTAAAATGAACATTTTTCCCAAAGAGTCAGGAAGAATAGATACCGCCACCAGCGCCGCAATGGTCGAATCAAGCGGCGGGCGATCTTCTGAAGCAGGCAAAACGGTTGCGAAGAAACCGCGCCTGGAATCTCAACAGGTACGAATCGCTGTGGGTTTCAACCGCAGGAAAACAAGAACTTGCAGCGGGACGACTGTCACGCGATGACATCTAACAACTGATATCTCATGATTTGCTCTCCTGCTTCTAGGGCGACAAAGGCGCGACTTTGTCCACAGCTCTATTCGTGTGCACTTCTCCAAGTTCCCTACCGGGCCAGAAGGATCAGGCAAGTTTGGCGCATTGGAGGCCACGTCAGATAACTTTCGAAACGTAGTGCACTCTTGTTGGCTTCCAAGATTGAGGGGCTGGTGTAACTGCGGTGCACGCGATAGCCCTGAGGACTTCATCCAACATCCACACGGCGTATTCCAGTTCCCTGACCAAACGAGTGAACGACCGCTACTGATTTCTACCCAACTCTAAGGAGGATGTCGTGCATGATGGGCATCACCGGGTACCACCTAATGAATTCGATGGCACGCGTTTGGGGCCATCGAGCGATTCTGAGGAAAGGTTGAAAACTCTGCGATCACGGTACATCGTGCGTTTCCGCAAATAAACATAAGGTTGTTTCAGGTTCTTTCAAACTACTGAGAATGGTCGTGTCCGGGGTGATGAAGCGCCTGTCTGCGAACTCGGACGAGGCGTAACGTGGTGGCCTGGGTGTGGGGTGCTGTCCTCGCGGATCGTTACGGAACATCTGCGCGCACTCAAAGCACCATCGGCCTCGAAAACCTTATCGAGCACGGCTGGGCTTCCCCCCGAAAGACCTTCGCGCACGCACCGGTTGGGACCCGCGAGCAATGAACGGGAACCGAGGGCTATCGAAGAGTTCAGGGAGCAGAGAAAAAAGTGCTCATCATACCACTGATCTTCGTCACCATCGCCCATATCCTTGAAATACTCGAAACATACGCGTCGTTGTTGTTGCTGTGGCAGTGATCTGATGAAAGGTCGACGGTCGAGTTTTTCAACCATATTCATTAGACCAGCCGTCAGGAAACGCCTTCAGTGTACGTACCCGTGCACGCGGACGCTTTCGGCTTGCTCTGTATGATCGTCGTTGAACCACCGGAATCTGCGTAATTGCCTCGCTTAAAGTTCCCGGAGGGTAGACGTTTGCTCGCCGCTGGCCAGGTTGCGCAGACTGACAGCGTTATTGGCCGCAGACCTCATAATCCATAGAGACGTGAGCGACCAGAACAACAAGGGCCAAGGGTAGGCGTGAGATAAGAGGCATTTCCCTCAGCGCGCTGCCAGCTAGGAAGGACGTGAGTCGAACTCTTACGCCCAGTGTGAGTTCTGTAATGGTGCGAACCGTGCCATGAGAGGAGATTCCTATGTCGACAAGCCCTTGCGGACGCATCGTGCATCTGGGATCCAGCACGTCAGAGAGTTCGGTAAAGAGGCACAGGGGATCAGAAGAATGAACATATGCTGTGAAAAAGCACAATGTGCATGGCAATGCGGTGCCGACAAAACTGTCATTCAGCAAACGGTGCACACAAGCACGCGCACAGCCGAAGAAAGTTCGCCGGATCCTAATGGACCTTCGTAAATAGCCACGCTCATGAGCTAAACGCGAGTTACTGGATACGACAAAAAGCATGAAAACAAGACGCAGAGCAAAAGCGGAGACCCCACACGTTAACCATCCCGCGGGATCGTGTGGAGTCAGAAATCACCATACTTGCGCCGAGTACTTGACAGGGAAACAAACAAAGCAATCTGCTGACTTTTCAGCAATGCAGCTCGCGTTGCACTCTCAAGCCCCTCAAGCATTCACCGTACTAAAAATAACACGAACCACTGCGCTTAAAGCTGCCGGTGCAGTGAGCCCCTAATAAAGAGGTTTTCATGGCAGCCATCCACCTCGTCTTGATTCCGTTATCTCTCTTGCCCAAGCGCCGGCTTTATTTTTCCCCTGTGTGGTAGAAATTTACATGATACTCTCGCTCCGCTACCGGGACTACCAGCCCGCTGGGTGTAGAACTCAAAGAGAGAGAGAACATCAAACGTCAGTGGGCTGGAACTACCGTAGCGGTTTCGCCGCCGCGCAGACGTCACGTCGAGCTGGACTCCTCCGGTAATCCACGCGAGGTGTGGAAGTTGCATCAGGACACATCAAGGCCTTCCCCGATCCGCTCATCGAGTGCCAGAACTGCCACAGCGTCAACGCGAATCAGCTCGTGAAAGAACTGGCTGATAAGGGCGTTGACGATCCTCTGTCGCTGGAAGACGTAGTTTGCCCCAACTGGTGTTTCGTGGTCGATATGGACCGGAACCTGCAAGGCATTCTCGAAACATAAAGACATGCATAGCCCCATCGATGACAGGCCAGCCTGCTATCTGCGTCGAAACTGCAGGAATCTTCGTTAACCATAATGTCGCATGGCTTTCTCAGAAGCCGCCTTTCGGCATCAGCCAGATCGTTAAGTCTTTCCGCAACGAGTACCCCCGACGCTTCATCTCTTCCGCACCCGCGAGTTTGAGCAGATGGAACGAGTTCTTCTGCGGGCAGAACTGACGAAAGAATGGCACCAGCCTGGATCGACCGCAGGGCATGGTACGTCGGCCGTTGACGAAAGCCTGCGTGAATACGAGCACCCCAGAAAAGCTCACACTACTCCAAGCGCACCGTTGACCTGGAATACCTTTGGTTTCCAGAACTCTGAATGGGCGAGCTTGAAGGTATCGCCCAGCCGTACCGACTACGACCTCGGTGTTCACGCTGGGCCAGCGGCATAAGCTCACGACGCTACTTCCGACCAGGCGACCCGGCGCTGGATTCCGATCATCAGACGCCGCAGGCCTGACCGCTCCTCATGGCATTTCACCATCGGATACCACGAGGACGAGCTTTAACGCAAGGTGGCGATCGACAAGCGCGTTGTCCTCAGCTCGACCCACGCGTTTGGCTCACGTCAAGGTCCTTTGTCCTGCCTGTCGCGTAAGGAAAGAATTGACCGGCCGGCGCAGGCCCTTGCAGAAGAGCTGCGCCGCGAGCTGTGGAACATTAGTATGACGATGCGCTGGCATGAATTGTACGCCGTTACCGTCACGGACGAGATTGGCACTCCTACTGCATCACCTACGACTTCGAGTTCCGTTGAGGATCCGCGTCACCATTCGTGAGCGTGACTCGATGGAGCGGATCCGTATCCACTCCTCGAAGGGTCGTCTACAATTGAGCGCTTAGGAGTTGCTGGTGACCTCGCGATCTCACATGGTGGCCCAACCTGCTTGCAGGATTGGGCCACTAAACTGTTCTCAGCCAGTCTTGGCACCGTGTTGGGGTGACGGATGCGCCCTTTCGCGATTGCATGTCGCATGTTTGGTGAAGAGGCCTTGAATTTAGGCGCCCCACTGATAGCACCAGCCGGCTACTCTTCGGCGCTGCTATGACTCATACCTGACCTCGGGAATGGAAAAATCATGCAGTTAATCAGACCTGGGCCAGGCCTGGCCTGGTGGGCCGGCGGCACCTTACTTACGGTTGCCATCGGTACAACCGCGCGCTGGTGCGTGGAAGAAAGAAAACGACGAGACCGCGCGATGCGCAGGCGCGTAACACTCGGTGACTGTCACGCGTTTAAGGTGGGAGGGCCTGGCACACGCTGAGATGGTCTCACGCTCGATGAGCTTAGCGAGCGCCTCTCGACTTCCTGGACGCAGAATGATTTTCCTGAAGACTTAAGCGGGCCTCGTGGGCAGGAGAAAGACCCACCTGCCTGACGGCTGGTTGGAACGCCGATACTTGACCGACGCCGGGCGGCGACCAAGTTCATCGTAAGTTGGCTACTAAAGAGTTTGCACTGAGCGAGGGACGTCGCCGACTGTTGTTACAGACGCAGCCAGTTGAGGCCGGGCTACGGCGCAGCGCCTTCAGGTGTGGGTACAGGTTACTGGACCCGCGGAATATTCCTCCTCAGGCCGAGTTAACTGGGTGGCGGGCAGCCGGTAGTTTTCGTGTTCCCCTGATGGCGAGGACGTGCGTAGGTCGTTAAGTTGAGGCCGCCTCATCCCCAAGGCCACGTGCTGTTCAGTGGCGTGTGGACTACTGGATGTACTTGCAGGGCTTTCGGGTGAGGCAGGTGACCCGAGGCCGCGAAGAGATTTCAAGCTGCGCGAGGAGATGGACCTTTCGGATGTTCCTGTTTTGGCTACTGTTCGAACAGCTGCTCAGGGCAGGAATGCTGAGTTTCAACGCCGGTTTATGGCCGGATCATTTGGGCTGCAGCGGGTGCGGAATGGATGCCGGTGGATGTGAAATGGCTCGGCTGCCTGCACTGACGAGAAAGCACATGCCTGCCAGGCGCAGGAAGGTCAATCCATGTCCTTCCATGACTTTGGTGACTCCTGGATCGAGTCATGCGAGGCTTCTGGAAACCATAGCATGTGCGTGCAGACGTTTACAAAGCTTGCGGTTTGGCCAATTCGGGCGCGACGCACTCAATGTTGAATTGGTCCAGAGGTGGAGCGGCCGATACTGTGTCCGGCCCCGTCAATCGTCCTAAGTGAGCGGGTTTGGTCGCCAAACGCGTACGACTCAACCTGAAGACGGGGAATCGCCTCTTTCATGTGCGTGAGCGGACGTGAAGGCGCGCACTTTACAGTCGATAGGATTGCACAGGAATTGGCGGAAGCTCAGACGAAACTAGTTTCCGCGGTTAGATTACTTCCGTGAATCGGAACCCTCCCAGCGCAGGACGATGAAGATCCAGAAGAGACTGTAGGCCCAAGCACTGCGGCAAATATGAGCATGATCTGCCCACGGTATAAGACCGAATACACACAGATGACGACCGCTTTGCCGGTGATCATCAAAAAAGATGACGAGGCCGCAATGACAGAAGGATCGCGGTCCAGTATGGGTTGTTGTCTTTGTTGTGCTTGGGAATTGTGGTGTGGCGAGCTACATCGAACTCCGCAGATCACGTACTCGATGGTTTAGTTTTTTTCGTGTCTCAGGGAATAGACCTCGAGACAAAAGTGGGGCACTCGAAGAGCGCCCCATAACAAACTCAATCGGTTGAGATCCTTGGTTGCTGCGCGCAGCGTCCGACTACTTCTCAGGCCGGTTGCAATGCCGATCAGCAGGTCGTTGGACAGGTGATCGACGTCCACCGGGTCGAGGTGCCTTGATGCGCTCAGACACTGCCAGCGGGGCGCTCTTTATTGCTGGCGAGCGGTCTTATCGGTGGGCCCAGGAAGCCGGGCTCATCGGGTCAACAGCGAGGGTTGCCGACGGTCGCTGCGCGGCCATCCAGGGGAGCAACTGGTGCTGCCATGCGCTGGCGACATCATCAGCGGCGGGCGAACCTCGTCGATGATCTCGTCCGGTGCAGGTGGAGCAGGCAAACCAGGGCGATGTTCCGTACCTGCTTGCCTGAGTGACAGATCGGTCCGGAAATCAACGAGAGCCTGCTGAAGAGCTGCTGCAACAACGGGGTGCCTTGATGCTGTTGTTCTCCTAAAGCCTATCAGATGCGCCCACTGGGGACGCACCCTTGCCATCACTTCTGACAACTCCATTTTATCGATTTCATTCCTTTCGCGCCCCTGGGTGAAATATCGACGGGGTTTGTGACAGGTCGTCGATAAAGTGTCGAAGCATCGAAAATTTTCGAATTTACTTCGAAAAGCATCTGAATCGAACGAGTAAGTAACGGGCGATCGTTCCACAGTCTTCACCGTGGTTTTCGATGACGCGTTGTGTTGCCCGCTGGCGGCATTCTGCTTTCTCTCAGCTTCACGCTGACGACGCAAGAGATTCCTTCTCCAACTCACATGGCGGCGCTCTTCGGCTTTCTCAGCCTCACGCTGGGCATCGATTCTGACGCGCAGCCTCTTCCTTCGCCTGTTTTTCAGCCTTACGAGCCGCTGGCCTCCGTCAAGCCGCACTATGAGCTTCAGCGGCTGCCTGCTCGGCGGCCTGAGCTGCTGCAGCAAGGCGCGCCTCCATCACAGCTCAAACGCCGATTCGTTGTCGACGGCATCGCGGTAGCAGGCGACAAGGGATGGGTTCACGATCGGGGCGACCGAGGCCTCGGCTGGCCCCATGACGCAGCCGGGCATCCAGCATGGTCGACAACCGGGGTGAGCGGCCGCACCAGCCAGCCGTACGACAGCTGTGACGGCGGTGCCAGCGAGGTCCGACCTCCGCCAATCGGGGCGAGGTCAGGAAGTGGACACTGCCTTCGGGGTTGCCGCGTCGTTCACGGCGTGTGCTGCGCACGGTGTGCTGAACGCGCGAACCAGGCAAACCGCCAGAATCGTCAGGAACATCGGTGGGAGACTGGGTCCGCAAAACAATGCCCACGCCCTTGGAACGGATCCGGCGCACCGTCTGCTGTGCAAGACTGCTTGGACGCATCGGTAGAAGGCAGGTGGGCCTCGTCGAAGAAAGAAGACCAACGGGCCTTCGGATTGCCGCTGGTGGCGTCGACTCAGCCAAGAGCCACATGAGGTCGAGGAACAATGCGCTGGCGCGATAGACTCAAGGAGAAATGACGCCACGACCGTCAATGGACAAGCATAAGGTCCGAAATGTCAGAGCGGGTTCACCAGAAAACGTCGCCTTGAGGCTTCCGACAGCTAGTTCGCAAAATCATGGTCGCCGGGAGACGCCGCCGATTCATGAGTTCAACTGCCCTTTCGTCGTTGGTATTCGTCAGGTAATTGATAATGTGCGGCGCGCAGTCTTCAAATCGTGACGCAGGGTTTATCCATCGGCCAGTGGAGATCAGCACGGTGCAGGACATGTGTCGTTCAAGCCCAAGACGCGCAAGCAAAACGGCCGGGTGGTGATCGTGGTACGGATCGGAACGCGCCCGCCACCCAAAATGACTTGGCGCCAGTGAAGGCCTTTGCCAATTCTGTCGATAACGCTGCTGAAGACTTTTCGGAGGAAGCGCCGACCCGTCAGGTCTCCCTTGATATGGACGAAACAGGGGACTCGGGCTCGGAGGCGCTCTCTGCATGAGTGGAGGTGCGTCTTACCCGTACCTGCACTGCAGCCAGGCAGTGTGAGTTCATCGAGCCGAGGGTAGCGAGCGGGAGCTGCACGGGACGAGCCCTCGCCGTCCCGAAACGCTCCCGAGTCGCATCGACGTGCGCGGTGGAGAGGTCCCGCGACGGACCTGCTCCAGCAGCCAGCCTGCGGTTCTCGTCCTGGCAGCGGGGCCTCGGCCAGAGGGCAGTGGGTTCGCTTTCCACAGGTGCTGCAGGAGGTTTCGGTGTGCCACGCCCATAGCGGGTTGCTGCCTCGGGAATTGCAGCTGCCCTGGGACGCAGTCCTCACTCTGGTCAGCTCTGACCAGCCCTGCGCAGCAGAGGCAGCGTCAGGTGCAGCCTGCGCGGCTTGTGCCAGCGGCAGCTGCTTCGGCGCGTGCCAGTGCCACCTCGGCCTTCAAGCTTGAGCAATTTCAGCGGAATCGGTCATGGTTCGTCCTCGCGGTGTTGTATGGGAAAACTTGCGGTCCGGTGCGCGCGCAGGCGCATCGCTCTGGCGTTATAGATCGAGTGATCGACGGTTTGCGCCCTCGCGGCGATCCATCACGGTCGACGATAGCAGGCGATCAAGCGCACCTGACTGGGACGTCGCCCGCAGATCCCAAGCGCCGGTGCCGATGGGGAACCACTAGCGTATTGCCTGCTGCTCGGCGTCCTTACGGTGGTCCATGGGCAGCAGGCTGTGCGACGACAAGCCTGCTGAGATACTCGCGCAAGGACAACGACGCGATCCTTGCACTGGCGGGTCATCCTCGTAGAGGCCATGTCCACTGACTTCGCGGATCCGCGTCGCCATCAGGGATTTGGGTGCGGCGTATTGGAAGGCGCTTAAACGCGAGCGCGCGCATCGACCTATGTTTCCTCCCGAGGCCGTGCGGGCAGCTTGGGTGAAGATGAGCCTGAGTACCTGCGCGCGGGAGAAGACTGCGCTTGCGGCGCTTTCACTGCTGCACATTTCTGCATCTTGGACGCTCTGTGCATGCCTGGATGAAAATCGCGAAAGTCAGCTTATATGAAGTCACGTATGGTCACGGAATTGTGATGGAACGAGTGATTTAAGTGTACGACGGTTCAGTGCTTATTCCGTGGCAAACGCGCGCAGCGTGAACCGCGGTCAAACCCGGCGCGGCTTCAGTGCTGGCAAAGTGTCGGAAAGCAATAGAGGTGAGCTGAACTCCGTTGACGCAACGGGCGGTGTCGGGAAGAACAACGGTGGTATCTGATGTGTTAAAGCTCGCCTTAAACCTGAGCCTCATGTGAACCAAGCAATCCGGACCAGCGAGAGGCCTCGTACATGGGCAAGAGGCGTTCAATTCCGTGCTCTTCGCGTGTATAGCCTACTGAACCATCAGCACAAAGGAACTGAAATGGTTTCTTTTGACGGCAGATCAAAATATTGGCTCCCAGGCAGGCGAAAATTAATACATGATGATTTCGCTGTCATCGTATTAGGGAAGCGCAGGCAGGCGGCAATGTGTCCACCGGATCGCGGTTGGCGAAAGTATTCGCGATAGCATCGCACGCTGCGGGTGCTTCCACTCGATATCGAGAGTGTCATTGCGCAGGTGATGAACCGAGTTGAAGATCTCTTAAATCTGAGTCGTCCATGTGGGGCAGGCTCCGAAGTCAGAATGGGCAGGTATCGTTGTTGGCCACCTCAATATGACCACGCGCAGAGATGCGCGAACTCGGCTCCAGCTGAATTGAGCCCATGGTGCATAAGCGGTAAAGAAGTCCCCAGATCGATGCGTCGACCCCCACATCTACGCATGCGCGACGCACCAGCACGATCGTCACAGTCTCATCTGGCGGGTGGACCGTGAAATCTGCGTGATCCTCAGCCGAACCAGAAATGGACGGTGATTTGAGCACCGACCTGACGACAGCGACCAGAGAAACAGGACCTGGTTGACGCTTTAAATCATCTGGGGGATCGGAGAAAACAGCATCAACAACAAACTCGAGCAAGCGGATTGCTTCTTCTTCGAGCTGGCCGAAGCAAGATCATGGTCGACGCGACGGTGCGGCAGGTGCCGGCGAATGCCACCACGGATGGTGCCTTTCCGGGCGGCATGGGGACGAGGTAGTCACCACCTGGTCCCGTTCGTTGACGCTGCGCAACATCTTGCCATACAATGAAAGCCCGCAACAAGCAGTTAGGCTTATGTGTGAACGCCCTACCTATGTGCCCAGTGATTTGCGAGCGTTTTGTACCAGAACCGCCGTCAGATCTCGGACAGATTTTGAACGCGACGTGCCAGTACTTTATTCACTCTTCGGCATCTGCGACGTTGGGGAGAAAACACGGAGTCATAGGCCAACGTCGGATGATTTTGTTCGAACGCCTCACTCCTCGCTCGAAGTTGCCCCGATGGGCCGCGGGTTAGGCAAAGAACTGGCGCAGACCCGGATGTAGTGGACGCGGCCTGTCTTTCTCCCACGATTGGGCCACCCACCTTTGGGCACAACAGCGAACTTGCACTCAACGGGTTGGCTCGTGAGATCAGTGGATTTGGAAAACGCACAGACGCGAATCTGTCGCATACTTACAGATAAAGTTCTTAGCAAAGAACGGGCGGCAAGGTCTGAACCTGACGCGATATACCTTGGTGCGATCTGCCAAATGCCCGTGGAGGCCAGGGTGGCTGACCCCGTTAATCCCAACGTAAATTCTCCGTCTACGAGGACGACCGTCAGCTTTCGACTGGATGGCGAAGGAATCCCCGCGGGCAGGCGCCACTCGGCTCAAATCATGGATCTTTCTGACGACGTGCGTACTCGGTTCATGACATGGAGACGCTGTTGCAACGGAAGATGGACGCCGGAACGCCTATGCAGCGATTCCCATACCCAGGGGTCATTGAATCCACCATGAAGTGGTGGCACATCGATCTGCGAAGACGATCTTACAACGCTTTCAGGCGTTTGATGACCATGCCCGAATGGATTAGGTCTTTCAGCGGCTCCCTACGCTGATTTGGCTGCCTCAGGATGACCAGCGAGAGCTGATCGGGCGCTTCTCCAGCGCAACGGTCGCGGCGACCCACATAGTCGCAGAGACCAGCCAGGGCACTACCTCCCTTGACTCGTCGTCCCAGCCAATACTCGTAAAAATCCGGTCCTGTAAAGGGCATGGCGGTCACCCGTCATAGGTCGCGCAGCGAACCCGTATTACTACCAGCGCCGCTCCTCAACGACGGTTGGTCTCTTGTCAATACTGCTGGCCCCGATATCTTGAACCGCCTTTGCCGCTCTATTGGCGCTGCAACCACGGACGAGGACAACGCCTGCGAGTCGTTATCATTGATCGCCTCGTTGTGTCTCTCCGCCTCACGCGCACGCGCATGTGTAGGGGTCTGTCTCACAGCTCGAGGAAACACGAGATCAGGGTGGCGACACCATCCCACATCTTCTGCTGAAAAGTGTCCACTCCTTCGCTTCATGAACTCATAGCCGGCCTGATCCTCAAAGAAGACATCGCCGCCACGTGATGGCCAGCGCATCGAAAAAATCGTCGGCGAGCGAGTTGCCCTGCGCCCGCAGGTGGCGTCGATTCTTTAAAAGGTTGTACCTTTCACGACGACACGCCCTCGTTCGTCCGCCCCTCCCAGGTTTTTGGCATTGCTTTGGCTGCACGGCGAGCCGGGACGTCCGTAATTTCATGCAAAAAGTTGATTCTCTTTCTCCTTCACCGAGGCCGTGGAAGCCTTGGCCCTCAAAGCTGGGATCGCGTTACGAGGCCGCGGGCAGAACTACGCCGCGAAGCCGGTCGCCGTCAGCATCGACGCACCGCGCGTGCCGAGTTCTACGAGCCTGGCTTTCTTCCCCAGAAGCTGAGACGTCGTTTCTTGGTCGCGAGGCTTCGATGAAGCGACCTGTCACCACTTCAGGTCCAGCTATTCGCAGCTCATGGGATGCGCTTACCCGCCACACCGTTCCAAGACTACCGATCAAGAGATCAGATTGCGGGACTTTATTTCGCGGAAACCGTGGCCTCTGTCGTTTCCGCAGCAGACTCTGTGGCCAATCCGTGACGGCCTGGGTGCGACGATTGGCTTTGGCGCTGAAACGGACGAACGATGAGGACAAGGATTCCGGTACCTCAATACCCCGAAACCCGAATCTATCACAAGTCCGATCCTCTGCATCAATCTTGCGAAGAAGAAAGTACACGAAACCTGAAGTCGTTATCATCCGGCTACGGACATCTGCTTTGCCGCCGCCGGTGTACAGGATATGCGGTCGCAAGCTGCGGTACGCTTTCGATGACCGTAAATCGTCGACGCCTGTTGGAGATAGTGCGGATAAGCGCGCCGCTGGGGTTGTCTCCTGGTGGGAAAACCGGCGGAGTGATCTTCACTTTCGATGGCGACGGCGGGACCGCTTCCGTTAACGAAATGGACCAGAACTTGCGGCCCAGACCTTCGTGTGGTGGAAGATAACCGGCGCGTTCGAGCTCCGTATGACTCAAAGGAAGCGCGCCGTTGTAGGTTAATTGAACTCGGACACTTTTGAGTTCGTTATCCGTTCGGTTTGCCAGCTCAGTTGCACCGCAAGGCGCGTGAAAGCTCTGCGTGCGGCAGCTCCGTTGCTCGCATCGCGTACGCTCATGAAAGGTACACGCGTTCGCTCGCGGGGTGGTCGTGGATATTTCCGAGGTCTCGCGTGCGGTTCGCTCAAGCGCACACTGGCGGCCTCGTGCAGAGAGGGCGCCCGCCGGCTCCGCAGCCTGCCCCCGTGGGCGAGGCCCCAGGACGGTTCCTGGGAATCGGTACCAAGCCCTCGAGCACTCATTCCTTTTATGTGGTGATTTCGGGCTTTATGAGAACTCGGGAGGCATTTTCTGTCCCCTCTATCATTGGGTTCACGATACGATCCGCGCAGTGAGGATTGGACACTCGTGAAGGTTCTTCCTTGACGAACACTTCCGGGGAAGGGCGCAAAGGCAGTCCGAAGGCGGCAACGGGCCTTCGTCGATGTTCGCGCGCGCTCATGATGATTCCCGAGGTTTGTACCGTGTTGGTGATTAACGGTTACTGCTCCCTCAAGACACGAGGACCAGCTCGCCGTGCTGCAGGGGCGATGGATTACCAATGGTCACGCCTCGATGTGACAAGGCTTAGCGGATCGGGCTGAACTTCAACGCCTGGGCGAAGATGATCTATATTTACCCGAGGCATTCCGAGGCTGTGCGCGCGAAGAAGTGCGCCAGCGCTTCACGAGCACACAGTAACTCTTGAGCCTCCCAAATACGACCTTTCCACGCAGCTGTGTTTTTCAAAGAGATATACCGTCCATCGCTCGTCATCAGCCTTCCGCGTGCTGCAAGACAAACAACTCTCCATCTTGCTTGCGGAATCACGCGGTAATCACGCATTTGGAGCTTTCTTTTGAACCGGAACACAGGTACGATTGACGCTTCTCGCTGATGTCTTCGCAAAAGGACGCATGGGAAGTCGAAGAGACTTGAAACAACTAGAGGAACGTAGATGTGGCCAGTTCACGCTCAACTCTGTTTCTACTCGCCCTCCGGCGGGACGCTCTGAACCTCGTACCATCGCCGAATCAGTGACTGCCTTCACGGATCATAGTCAAATGCGCGCCCGAAACGAAGTTGCCCGTCGAGCTCAATAGACGCATCCGCGTCCCCCAGAAACAGATCACGATGTAGAACCGAGCTCATTGAGCCATCCTGCCGCGGGAAAGTAGCGGTCAGACACCAGCCCACAGGCGAAGATCGTCGAGGCGGCAGACACTCAAAGATATCTTGTAAAGTCAGACTGGAACAGGTTGACATCGGCGCAGGCTGGCTGGAAAGATCAGAAAGCGAGTGTTCGTAAAGAGAACAACACAATTAACGGTCACGCCGCGTTCCAGAGGCGCAGGGCGCGATCAAGGAAGCGTTCTCGTAGTCTCGGCCTCGTGAAGTCGGCGGTGTGGACCTGAACTTGGGCAAATCTGTGCGATGCAGTCCCAGCTCGCGGTAAGAGCGGCAGCGCGTCGGAAGACAGCAGAGGTTGTTTGCAGACTTTGGGGGAGCTGAGTCGAGAAGCTCGGCGGACGAGCCAATTGGGAGTGGCGCCTGTGGCACGGTGGAATCGCTGGGCGAGCATCAACGCCACGATCGCCCGCATCCGTGTCGTCGTGAGCTGGGCAGTGCACTGCAAGGGGCGGCAGCGTCCAGCAGCTGCGCTCCGGTTAACGATTGCTCAGAGAGTCGTGGGGTTGCTGGCTGCATGGTCGCAGCAGGCCAGGATCCTGACCGAGGCAGATTCTTCTTCGATCGCGCAGAGCTCCGGCAACCTCTTCTGGGCTGGGGAAGATTGGCGATATTCTCCTGGCAGCAGGGGTCCCTCACCGAAATCAAGCATTGCTGCGAACTCTGCGCAAGACTCAAGAAGACGCGCAGGAGGGAACCGCGCCTGCAAGGTACAACTGAGGGAATGCACGCGCTGGGCGCAGCAGCCTCCAGTCCTTGCCCGAAGCATCACGGAAGGCGAAACCAATGCGCGGGTAAGTGGGTGGCGGAGATTTCAGGTGGATTCCGCATGCTAAAGGACATGCTGAGGACAATACACGCAGTGAAGGTTCGGGTGTTTCTGACAACATCATGGTCAAAAGGGCAGTACGATTGCCTAGAATACCGTGTCGCGTGAAGGCCGGTATTTCCGCGATTGAAGAACAGGTTCCATTGCATGGTCAGAAATTATCGTCACCCAGCGGGGCGCAACTGACGCGGTAACGATCCTCTCCAAACAAAACGGGGACGGTGTGTCGCATCACCGTTGAAGAACCCCGCTTGGTGCGGAGCGTCTCTTCCGATGCTCTTGCCCGTCGACGTCTCAAAGCCATGGATTCAGCCGACCCGATCTCGGACGCTTACATGCTGGATATCCTCCGGTCTTGGGCAAGGCGGAAAGCCTGAACACTGGATGCGTCTGAATCAGCGGACTTGTCAGCGTGAAATTGCGCAGCGGTGACAGGTCATTAGGACCGCTTGGGCAGACGAGAAAAGCGCTGCTGAATGCCGGTGCTGAAAGCCACACAGGTGCATATGACGGGATTAAAGGCGCGTTCGCGCGTCGACTTCGGCTCGTAGAATGAGGACATGGAATCGATAACGGCCTGTCTGCGGATGGTCCGAACACGAGGGGTATCAGCTCGATACCTGGTTGGCTGCCATCGAAGAAGCGCTACTCACAAGACCTACCACCTTGTCGGTGCGATCTCGAGGCTCGCATCGAAATTGATAAGCGCGCAGCCGCGTCACCAATGGCCACCGAAGAAGACGATGGCAACCCCATCAGGTGGGCGACACCCGAAGAACTTTGGCCGCATCGCCCAATCCACAGCGCGTTCGATCGTGCTTCGGCGCCTGCGTGACGCCGACGATCAGCGTGTTTGGGTGTTTTGCCGGCAAGACCGACCCAGATCGTTACCGGCGTCGTTCAGCAGTCGCGACTGTATGACGATCGTAAACTGGCTATTGATTGAGCCATTCTTCCATTCAAAAGGTTCCGGGCAGGACTGCCACGGCACCCTGCGTACGCTCATCGTTTCCGTCAGACGCACTGACCGCGGTGCTCACGCAGCATCCTGCTGTCCTTTTCCCCGGCCTCGTCAAGGGACTGTTTGGGCGCAAGGTTCAAAAATTCAAAGGGCTTGGTACATTAAGGCGATTACCCGCGAGCTGGACACCGCTCGAATCGCTGTTTGGCGACCCGTGAAGTGTTAGCATAAGGCGCCTGCATCCAGCCCCATGGGTTCGCGTGTGCGTGCGGTGATTATATGAACGAACTGGGCAGGAAAAATGTTTCAAATCGACTGGTCAGAGGACCGGCACGGTCGTTGCTAACCTCTGTCTCCGGCTCGCGTCTCCCGGTTGTTCACTCCATTGAACAGCGCACTGCGACCTGGTGTCCTGACTTCCGGCACCGCTGCAGCTATCGGTAAAGAAGGAAGGCCAGAACGCACGCCTCGCGGCGCCTGACGGACTTCCATCGACGTTACTCAGACGCAAAACGGTGAAGAAGCACTGGCATCGCGTTCGTCACCGGATGACGGTCGATCGCTCTAATCCGATGACTTGGATGAGGACTGACTCAGCTAGCTTGAGAAGCGTGTCTCAATCCATACATACTTCGCACCTGTGTGGGTTGTGGATTGCGCGCGCAACGTTCAGGTTGATCCCGTGTGTCGTTGCTACCGGCAGACATCTCCGTTGATGCCGTCGTCAACTCAGTCGGGGAGTGGCGGTTTCATCGAAGCTCGCGCTGCCGCGCCCGTGCCCGCACCGAGGCGGGCGATGGGGAGATTCGCTGCGACAGACGGTCGACATGATGACAAACCAGCGTTGAAGGCCAGGAGGCCATTCTGTCAGCGGCGGGCGCCGGACGGTAGCGAAAGCCAGGTTGAAAGCCATGGGCACCGGTAAGGTACCAGCGATGAGCCACTACGGCTATCAGTGATACGTCTCACCGAGGCGTTCCAATTCAGGAGAAAGAAATTGGCAAAACTGCAGTGTCACGGGCTCATGAAAACTCCAGAATCCCAACGAATTGTGGCCTACCCTCTGAGACAGGGCGATACGTCAAGGCTTCGTCCTCCGCACTTGAACCCCTGTCGCGCGTGACGCATATTGAACATTGAAAAGCTCTCCGGATCAGCCGCATCCGGGTGATGCCGCAAAACACGTCCGAAGCCCGCACTTTGAAGCCTCGTGCGGTAGCGCTGAAACCGGCAGAGTCCGCTCAGGCTAAGTGAAGGATGAAACCCCCTCCCGAGGGCTCTAGCCCGCGTCGCGCAAGCCTGCGCCTCCTTTTTCAGGCACTGAGGCCCCGGGGGCGAAGCAGCTGAAGAATCTGCAGAAACTCGCCCCAAACCAGCTGCTCGTCCTGCAAAGCGATACTCACCCAGCTGCCCCAAACCGGGTGCAGCTCCCAAACCAGGCGCCTCGCACCCGTCCGCTGGCGCAGCTCCCAAGCCGGGTGCACGCCGTCTGGAGCGCCTGCTTGATGGCCCCGCCGAAACAACCCCTATGCATCCAGCGAGGCATGCCTCGTCGGCAGTGGCGGTGGCCGTGGGGGCGCGTCCCGCGGCGGCTGCAGGGCGGCGAACGTCTGCGTCCTGCAGGCACGGGCGGCGGACTGGTGGTCGTCCGCCTCGTGGTGGCACCTTCCTGAGTGGCAGTCACGTCCGAACCAGGAGACGGAAATGCCCGGACAGGCTGACTTCGCTCATCGGGCGGTCCTGCACCTTCTTCTGATCTCGTCTCGGCCGAGGCGCGGTACCCGTCACTGCTGGTGGCGGTGGCGCGAGGTGCTCCAGAGCAAATGCTGGTGGCGGTTTCAGCCACCTGCGCAGTGGTCACGGTGGCAGCCGCGGCGCAACACCAGGCATTCGGTCGCGAAGTGGCGGCAGAGCTCGCGCGGACGCAAGTCGAAGCGCGAAGCGTCAAGTTCGAACAACAGAACGCGCCCGTCATTGGTGGCGTGTCGATTTCTCATGACGATGGACAGCAGATCCGTATCCGCCGAGAGGGTGCTTCTCTTATGATTTCGCTGAAAGATTAACGTCAGTCCACGCGGCGCTGGTCACCGTCCTCTTCACCTCGGAAGATAGCAGCAGCCGCAGTCGCTATCAGAACACCTTCGGGCGCGGGCGCAGGCTCGGCTACACGACGTCAAGTTGTCTCACAAAGACGAAGATCGCGAACTGCTCGGTCGCTGACATCGACCTCGAAGCCGAAATTTGGACGATGCAGAGAACGTAACCACGTCCCAGTGGAAATGCGGTCATGGGCCGCGTCGACCTGATGAGCCAAGCTCCTCGTACGCCATCCGTCGCTACCGACGTCTCGTCGATTCCGGCTCGGTGGCATTACTCCAGCATCAGCTGGCGCTATCGGGTGAAAGTCACCGCCAGAGGACGGCACGCGCCACCCGATCACCTGTCATCGGTACCCCCGGTCACGAGGCCTTCACCGCTATGCGTGCCCGTGTGCGCAGGTTACCGACATTTGCGATCTCGTGAGTCGCGGCTGATGACGGTGTCTCATGCCTCGAGGCCGTTGAAAGCGTAAGCAACCGCGCAGGCGCCGGCGTGCCGATCGTTGCAGTCAACAAGGTCGATAAGGAAGAGCGGGCGGAGAAGATCCGCGCACAGCTCACCGGTACCTCGTTGCCGAAAGTACGGCGGCGGCGATATGTTGATGACATTTCAATACAAGCAGCGCAAGGGTATCCCCAGGCTTCTCTCGAGGCCGTGCTGACCACTGATGCAACGCTGACCACAGGCAGACTGGATACGGACGCGCGGTGTGTGATGAAGCGAACATGATAAGGGACGCGGCGCGGTGACGCCATGCTGGTCCAGCGCATTGCCTGCGTCGGCGATTCCGCTGGTTGTCAGTTCCTCGCACAGCCGTGTTCGTGCGATGTTCGTATTGTGTGGCTGATGTTTCCGAAGCCGGACCTTCGACGCCGGTTGATGCTGGGTCTGACCGGTCCCGCGTGAGTGACTCCTTTTGGTTGCTTCCGATGACCATTACCACTCGCGGATCGCTGATGACAAGCGTGAAACTGCTGAACGCGGGCCATGCTGGCCAAAGCGTCCTCAAGCGTCTCGCCGACCGATAGGTCCTCGAGGAGGCTTGAGTTGATACTTATAACACAGTCATTAAGGGTGACGTTTCGGTGTGAGCTCTGGAAGATTCGCTGCTGCGCACTCGACGTGACGAAGAAGTTGCTCTGCGTATCATCACCGCGGTGTCGGTGCAGTGCAGAACGACGTCAACCTGAGCCGTGGACAGCACCACAGTCATCGTGGCTTCAATGTCGCGGCAGGCGCGTTCCGGGAACTTACACCGATGCCGAGGGCGTCGAATCGGTACTACAACGTCATCTGCGCAACGATCGACGATGTGAGGCCGATCAGGGCATGCTCGGCCGATCTACGAAGGTCGCACTGGGCGGCGCGGAGATCCGTCAGGTCTTCGTTCAGCAAGTTCGGCAACATCGCTGGTTCGATTGTCCGCTCCGGCACCATCAAAGCGAGACCAGGCTCGCCTGGTTCGCGATGGCGTCGTTATTGCAGAACCTGAAATCGCATCCCTTTCGCCGCGAAGGACGTGCCACTGAGTCCGCGAGGGCTACAGATATTGGTATCACCTTGATGGACATCGCAAAAGCGACATCATCGAGACCTGGGAAATGCGAAAGCCGTGACTGGGGTCTGGTTGAGTGGCTCATTAGGGCCCCGCACGCGCGGTGCGGGGCCACAACTATGATACTCAGGTGATTACATACCACCTTGATCTGAGCGACGCGGGATCACGCCGATCATAACGACTGGGTAGACCAGGCGGCAAGGGAGACGCGGGTCCATAATTCGTACGAGGTTTGCAAAGCGGACCACGGGCTGCGTCGGGCACCAGCCAGAAGCCATGACTACGTTCACCATCCTGAAGAGCCAACGCATGATAATAGAGGTAATAGCCATGATCGAGGTTGATGATGCCCAACAAAGGATCTGCAGCCCGGTGCCGGGGTAAAAGCCTTTTCAATCGCTCACACCATTAGCGCCCAGCATGCAGGGAGACCAGAAGGCGAATATGGTCTGACCGGCGTGAAGAGGCATCGCGGTGACGATGGGGCCGGTACGAGCCCCAAACAGCCCAAAATCAGGCCAACAATCAAAGTGCGGCGGCGGACAATGGAAGTAGGCTCCAGTCGGCGTAAAATCGGAATCGCCAATCAAGATGCGCAGTGCCTTACCCACCCAGCTGATCGGGTTGAAATTCAGAACGACCTCGCGCGAGTCGCCGAAAACTTTATGTCCATTTTCAGGTCGGTACGACCACGGGCACAATGCCCACTGCTGAAGAACTAAGGCCCAGGTTCCGGCGATCATGTCGACATCGCCTCGGCGAACGCGAAATGGTCGCGAGAACTTCTCCCGCAGGTCAGCTCTTCCACGGTGTGCCGGCGAGCTTCGGGTTCAAAAATCAGCCTGACAGGAAATCAAAGTAGTGGGTACTGATGGGAATGCGAGAGGTGGCAATTCGCGGTTGCGACGCGGGCGACGAATCGCAGGCCGACGACGGTGACGAGTCGCCCATATCCACGGTATCGGTCATCGGCGGACGCATGATGGGGCCGGGCACCGCCTCGGCGCAGGCGGGAAAGTGATCTTGGAACCCAGGTCGCGCAAATATCGCCCAGCAGGGGGGTGGTCGTCGCGCTCTGACGCGGATCGTGCAGTTCGCGGGGGAGGGGCATCGCTGTCGCGCTGCCGTAGGACGGGCGGCGGCGGCGGGGCGATGAGCATTCCGATGACGCCGAAGGGTAGGCAATCGGTAACCGACGGTCGCCAAGTTAACTTCCCAGACTGGCCAGCAACGGACGGGAGCCAGTGTTGGTCACTGAACCGGCAGAAGGTGCCGGCGATGAGTGCGGGTTACATTCACATACGTACGTAGATTCTGGCTGCGGCGATGGCGGGGGCGACCATCGATTAGGGCCGATCGCGCTCTTGAGGTTAGCTGTGGAAGAACAGGCAATTCATACCGTTGCAGGGTGCTTCCAAACCGAGAGTGCCCAATTCATGGGTGACACGCGGAATGTGCCGGCAGGTTTCAGCCCAAGCCGACAAGATGATTACAAGAAGGTGACCGCCGCGCAAGTCCGATTCGCCAGTCTTCCGTGGCCGTGGTCGATGCGATCAGGAGGAACAGGAATAGGACAGGCTGATCAGCGAAGGCTTCGTAAATAAGATCTCCACTGTATTGGCTCCATTGTCTGATGATGGGATTTTCTGTATCCGCTGTTATCGTCGTACTCAGGAGAGGGGCCAAATGGATGAAGCGCAAATTACAGATTGTGTCAAGAGGGACTCAGTTGCTGTCGTGGAATTTTCGATTTTGAGGCAAGGTCCCACATTCCGGGTGTGGATTAAAAGCCGCACTGTGTAGAGGCTCTACAGTATTGAGAAGCTGATGGCTTACGCATTCAGAATTCTCGTCTCCGTCATCGTACCCAGGCGTGATACGATTCTCGTGTGGTGTCGGTGGAACGCACGCCTCAATACGCGCATATGCGCTACGCGTTTATAAACACCTGGTTTGCGCCGCGACCACACCTGTAGAGGATTTTCGCCATGTTGCCGCCTTGATTCCCCAAGGCTTGTCGCTGAAGCGGAAAGCGTAGACCGACTGGGGCTGACTGGCTGACTGAAGCGTCGGGTGATGACTGGCGCGCAAGCCGTGTGACCACTCTCGCAAATGCATTGGGCGTGACTGACGTTTCAAGCGCGGTGGCGCAGTCCTGCCACCGATCGCTGATGGGCTCATCAAACCACCGCCCTCATGCGCCAGGAACGGGCGCGAGCCATGCAGCGCAGGATACGCCTGGCCAGCGGCAAGGTTTGGCGTCGCGATCGTGACCTCTGGGCGGGGCAACAAACACTCTGACTGCATTGCGGACCTGTCGATTCGTCAGTCGATAGTGTCTCGAGCAGTTAACCTCCCTGATCAGCACCATTACTTCGGGGAAAACCACAAAACCGTGGGCTTTCGTGCCCTGCCAGCCTCGCTTCTTGGTGACGGACCCGCGTAAAATTCGCGCACTCTGAAACCCATCGCGGGTGGCCGCGGGTCCGTCACGGTGGACATCACTCGTCCACTGGTCGAAGAATTCGAATACTACATCTGGCGCGCCCGCTGGATCTTCCCGGCTATCAGCCGCTCGAGCCCATTCCCGCGCCAGATCAGAGCGCACCTGGGGAGATCGCACGCACCGACTCCGGCGTGTTCTACGTCCGGCGGCGGCCTCGTCCGACGCGCGAAAGAACTGCGCGAACTGGTGGCACTATCGACGCGGCTCGTGACGACTCTTCCCCTGCCCGCTCGGGTACCTTCGATTCGGATCTCACAACCCTGAAGATGCCCGGCGTACGCTGGACGTCCCGCAGTGTGGGGCTCTCAGCGCGCGGATCTGGACTGTCGCACTGGGCGCTCGCTTCCCGATGACTGCTGTGACCGGGAGTTGGATTCTTTCGCGCCTCGTGCCCGCATTGTCCACGTCGTCGACGCCGCGGAGATATCGAGAACCGCTATGCCGACGTCGCAGTGGTCGCGGACCTCAAACCTGCCTTGGCCGCACTGAACGCCGCTTCCGGGGAGCCTGGGCGCCTCAGCGAAACCAGCTTCTTTGGGGTGGTGGCGTTACCTGAACCACCTACGCGGACCACCAGCGGATGGACCGAACCACTGACGGTTTCGCGGCCCCCAAGTGATCTCGAAGCTGTCCTCGATCCTTTGTTTCAAGGCCATCTACGCGTCACAGGCGTGGGACAGCACCAGATGTAGACACAGGTTTCAATCAATTCGAAGAAGGGCCTCCTTCATTTCCTCGTGTGGTCGGGGCTGTAAGTGCTACATCCCACAGCCATGGAAACAAGTACACCGGACAAAGTCGTGTGGGCGTTGACGGTGATGGTTCCTTCAGATGACGAACCAGGAACTGGCAACCTGCTCGATCAACCGCATCCCGATCAAGGTCGCATGATCAATGCTCAGTGCCAGAATGGTGCGTCAGTAGCAGACGCATTCTATGGGAACGCTACTCATCCGCTGAACCGACCGAGGTGGCAGATCCCAACGAGATGCTCGCTAAGGCCTGGCTTGGGCGCGCGCACCGTGCGTCGCCGGGACGTCGAGACGCGATTAAGTGGGCGATGTCGTTAATGATCAACGGTCCTCTTGGACTTTAGGAGTTTTGAAAGGCGCGATGGGTGGCAAGCCCGATGGGTATTGGTGCCAATGACGATATTCTTCGCCCGCGATATCGCGCCCGACTGGGAGGTGGAAGACGATGATGCACATGGCTGTCCTGGTGGAAAACAAGCCCGGTGTTTGACGAGTCTCAGCTTGTTTGCACGCCGCTCGTTCAACGATGGGGTCCCTGGCCGTGGGGAGACCGAGCAGCCCGGCATCTCACATGACGATTATCATTAAAGTGGTTAACCATCGAACGGTGAAGCGTCAACAATAAACTCATCAATGTGCTCAAGATTGTTGAGCTCCACCCCGAAGAATCCGTCGAACGTCTCTGCTCGCGGTGAAGGTTCGCGCTGATGAATCGTCGCACTGGCGTCTGCGGTCGTGGACTTGTTCCATGCGCATGTTGTCTGACGTTCAGCCTGATCGGTCGTCATTGGTCGATGGGTTCACTGCCAAAGCTGGAAGCGCTGCTGCAGGTATGGAACCTACGGCGTCATCAGACTCGTCAATCGGTGCTGTCGCGATCGGTCGCGGTGAGCAATCTACGGATCAACCAAAGGAAATGATGGCAGAGATCATCTACGACGACGGCGCGGTGTCGCTGATCCAGTCAAGAAATTAGCTGCAGCTACATCGAGATTCCCCACGGACACGATGTCATCATGGTCGCCCAAGGGTCCGGGCCACAAGGTCACCAGACCACCACCCCAGGCAAAGGCACCCCAGACGTGGTGCGGTGAGTTGTGCTTTCCGGTCAGGCAGGACCTGTTTCTATCACCGCAAAGGCAATCGGTGGCACCCGCGCCAGCGTCATCAAGACGACCTTCACTGAAGACCGAAATAAAACCTCTTCGGCGAGCAGGCCGTTCTGTGCGGCGGTGTCTTGGTCGGTGGTTTCGAGACCCTGGTTGCCGCTGGCTACCAGCGAGATCGCCTGCTTCGGGGTTGCCACGAGATGGAGCAGATCGTTGACGTGATCAACGAGGCGCATCACCAAGCGGCGTTGGTCCTGCTACTGCACCGCTGAGTACGGCGACTACATCTGGCCGCTGCGTCTATCGCGAGTCACCTCAAAGCAGGCAATAGAGGACATCCGGCTGATATTCAGGATGGCACCTTCACGCTCGCCGCTTCATCCGAGACCGGGACAATGGTGGCTCTCGAGTTCAGGCGCTGCGTGCTGAGGAGAAGTCTCACCCGATCGAAGGCCGCCGGCCGAGGCTGCGTGGGCTTTCCGGCTGGGCCAGGCTGATGACGACACCGAAAGGCAGCGCAGCTCAGCTGGGTTGACCCTCATGTGTGACAGTTCGGAGATGGCTATGAGCCTGAGCTGAGCTGAGTTCGGGTTAAGACTGGTGTTTGACCAAACGGCTGTGGGCCGGTGCATTCGCGCCCGGCCCACAGCCATTTCCCTATGTTAATAAGTAGGTGCTCCGGTCTGTCTCCGATATAACGCTCATCGGCCTCGCCCTTCCTTCCGAGCTTTGAGGAAGTCGGTGAATGCGCCTTATAGCCTGTGTCTTGACTTCGTGTGGAGGGAGGCTGTGGGGAGAAATCTGTGGATGAGGCCTTGGATGGGCTGTGCCTGTGAAAGCTTTCACTGTGTCAAACCAGCTACACACGCACAGCCTACTAGTTGCGCACATCAACAAAATTGGTGTAAATATGCTGAAGGCGGCGAATAATCTGTTTTGAAACCTTCACCGGTCCGCGAATTTGTAAGATGACTTGCGTGATGACTGAGGAACTGACTCACGTGTCGCTTTTTCAGTCTCGCGCTCCATATCATTCGTTCAAGAGGACCAAAGATGACCCTCCGTCCGATATGGGTGACCGGCAGCCATCTGGGCACCTTTCCTGTGTGCGTCATTCTCTGCTGGCACTGGCAACCCCGAAAGTGACGCAACCGCGACGCCGCTACGGCCTCGTGAACAAACAACCCCAGCGCCGATCACCGTTGCCGCAACGCACAGACTCCCTCGGGGACCAAGGTATGTTGGGGACGTCTCACCTTCACCTTCACCTACACGGGCAAGCGGTGCTCGACCGTATTCCCAGAATCAAACTACGCGGGCGTCCTGACGACCGGCGCGCCGAATGCCGCTGGCTGTCGCCGCGCACCACCAAGCGGTGCTGAGTGCATTACACGATCACCGAGGCCGACCCGACCGCCATCATGCGCCAACCTCGACGTGGGCGGCGTGATCTTTTGACGCGGGTCTGTTCCAGTCACCGGTTGGGTACTGATCAACGCTGAAACATCTCACCGTTGTTGGAGTCGCGACAATGGCCAGACTGGGTGAATCCTCTCGCACGATTACTGATCCAAGTGACGCAGGGCAATGAAGACCAGTGGTTTACTCGCCGCATCTTCTGGAAGAGTATCCAGCTGCGCTATGGCGCACCCGCCAATCCGCTTGATTCAGCAGTACGCGATTATAAATACTGGCAGCACCTCGCTCATGGCTGTTTCTGTCTACTCCAGTGGCCACGGTGCAACATGGAAATGGCGCACCTGGCAGAAGTAGCGCGGATGAGAACAAGGTCGTCGAACTCTCTGACGGGCGCCTGCCGCCAACTCTCGCACGCAGGGGTACCGCAGGCAACGCCTCGAGGCGTTCCTACGATGGTGGCCAGACTTGGGTCCTTTCCGTCACAACCTGGGTTCAGCGGATCCTCATAGCAATGCCTCGATCATTCGCGCATGCGAATGCACCTCAGGGTTCAGCGCGCGCCTCCTGCTCTTCTCGGGTGCGGATTCGTCGAGTGCCCGCGCGAATGGAATTGATTCATGTGTGTCCACCGACGATGGCTTCACTTGGAACGAGGGCAGGTCTTCGAGGCGGACGCCAGCCTACTCGACCCTGCGCTGAATGATGGGACCTGGGGCCTGCTGTATGAGACCGGCGGGTACAAGGAACATTGATTTCATGCGCGTTGATGCCGCTTACTGGGTTGACGGACCCGGGCGGGGACGTCACGCCTACTCGCAGCCGACTCCTTCAGCCGATCCGACTCCGGTGCCCACGCCAGCTCCGACGTGGTTGACTCCGGCACCCTCCCTTCCAGTGGACCCGACTGGCCATCCCGTCAGTCGATCCAGCGCCCGCTCCGCAGCCCACCCCCGATCCCGACCGACGGCCCCAGATCCCGCCTTCTGCGACACCTGGGTGAACACCGGTGCCGGCTGGAAGTGGCAGCTCGGACGGCAGTTTCGCGACCTCAAAAGGCCATTGTCATTAGCGATGCGACGTACCGCTTCAACGCTGATGGCATCATGGTCACCGGTTGGGAGCAGCAGGATGAGGAAGTGGAGCCACTACAGCTCATCCGCAGCGCCCGCACGAATGGCCTGGTACTACTTCGCCCGTTCGAGAGCGTGGATCTGGCCTGATCGGCAACATTCGCTGATTAACGAATGCGCCGGGAGTGCGATTATGCTCGGCCCCAGCCATTTAACCCGATGAAATATGTTGGCAGCGTTTAGGCTTATTCCGCTGAGCGGGCCCTTGGTGCTTTCACCGCCAGTGCTTCGGTTTTCGCTCGCGGCGACTGCTGTCATGAGGATCGTGATTTCCCGGCACTCAAAGAGGCTGCCGAGGGCAGCAGGCGGTGACCAACCCGTGTGTGTCAGTGCTCGCGAGCGTTTCACCGGGTACGCCTGCTCAGGAGCGCCGACTGACCGGGCTGTGCCGGTCGTCTGTGCCAGGCTGTGCCGGTTTTTCCGCCGGGCTGACCTGGGTCATCTGGGCCGGGCTGCGCGGGTTTCCGCCAGGGCTGACCTGGGTCAGAGGGCTGGTTGGGAACGACCGGAGCCGGAGACTGAGGGTGGAAGGCGTTGCCGGGTTGCAGGCGTTGCCGGGAGCAGTCGGTGCAACCGGGGAGTGGTTGCCGAGGCACGCAGGTGCCGGAGTGGTTGCCGAAGGCGTCGGGTCGTCGTGGGGGTAGGAACAGTGTTTTGCTCCACTGTGCAGCAGCACGCGGTTCGGGTTTGCGGTGGTCAGTTCAACCGCGTCACCGGGAGTGAAGTCCTCACCGCTCTGCCTGGTCTTTTCCATCCCTTGAAGGTGTATCCGTCGCGGTGATTGCGTCTGCAGCGGTCTTCGTGACCGAAGGCGCGTAACGTCACCGGTCTTAGCGGTCAACCTGGAAGTTGCCCTCAACAGCTTGGAGGCGTGGTCGAGCCACCGTTCGCGTCGTATCGCAGAAAACTTCGGCGCCCACACAGCTGTGAAGGTGTTTGTTTCGAGCAGTTCGCTCCCAGGTCTTCGTGGTGGCAGCGGTCGTCCACTCGGTATACGATCGCACCGGCGCTGTGGTATAGGTGTGGGTCGTGCCCAAACGGCGTCGTGCTATTCGTCCAGTTCACGAAGTGTAGCCATCGCGAACGGGCTCTTCAGCCAGGAGGCTCAGTGCGCGTCCGTAATTGAGGTACCGGTCGAGGCCACCGCGTCAGTGTAGGTCGCCTGGCCTTGATGGTGCCGCCGTTTTGCGTCATAGACGATGGGGAGCGCAGTTCTTCGGCGCAACAACTTTACGCGGAAACCCCGTGTAGAACAGGGTGATTCGTGTTCCGCCGGTGTTGATGAAGTCTGAGTTTCCCATCAGTGTGTGGTGGAAGTACGCGATGTAGGTCTTACCGACCTCGGCGCGATTCGTTGCCTGAAAATGTGGGAGAGCTTGCCGCCGTTGTTTCGCCTGCGAGATCGGGTCGGTTGAGGTGTTGATGACGCCGATCGGGTCGGGATCAAAAGTCGCCGCCAATCCCCGAGGTGATGCAGCGATGATCGTTGTGTTGACGTTGAAAGTGCCGCAGAGGGCGCGAGGTCGTGTGCCGGAGAACTCGCCAGAAACGGTCAGTGTCGAGCCCTGAGCGATCTCAATTTCGCCAAAGCGATCCGCTTCGTCGGTTGCAGTCGTCGCCGTCGGGTTGTGGTTGATGGTCAGCGAGTTATCAACGTCGCCGTCGGGGAGAATAGCGCTCTTGATGACGGTGTTGGGGGATTGACAAACTTCAGGGCGCGTGATTGCCGAGGCCATGCTTCCGTCTGCGGCCGAGGCTGCGTGAGTGAGGGGCGAGCAGTGCTGCGCCCGCGAGAGGGACAGTGATGAGCGCTGCGCTACTCCGAGCGCTTTGCGCTGACAACAAAATGACAGGATCATGCAAACTTCAGAGAAAATTCAGGTTTTTCTTGAGATATGTTTTCCACTGTAACGTGGTCCGCTGGCACTTCCGTACAGTTTTGTAGAAAATGCGGTTATTTCAACGAAAACTAGCTGGAAGAAAGCTGTGTGTGAGCTGTTTTGGTGTTTGCTGGTGTCTTGTCAGCGTCCCTCGCCCCGTGTCCTCGTCCTCCAGTCACTAAAGCCAAAAGACACAGGCTGCAGGACATTTACTCGACTGTGTGTCTGGGAGAGCGTGTGTGCCTGGACGGAGGGAGGAGACGCTTGATTCCGAGGCCACGCTGTAGCGCTTTGGGTGTCCCTGGCTGTCGCAGAGGAAGCGAGTCATGTGATCGCCCTATTGGCACATGAAGTTGGCTAATGCCACAGGCTATCTAGGACCCGTCCTCGTCCCTCGTTCCTCCACATGAGTTACTAAATGACAGGCTATAAGGCGTGGCATTTGCCGACTTCGTGTGTGTGTGGGGAGTGCGGCGTGGGGAAGGCGCGGAGCGCAGCGTGGGGGCGTCGCGTGTGCGGTCGAGGGCTGGGCAGCGCTGAGCCGGGCGCGGGCGCCAGCGGGGAAGCGCAGCTGGGCCCTCGTCAGTGGAGGACTGGTCTTCTTGATCGTCGCAAGCGCAACTGGGTGGCGCCTGCTCGCGTTCAGCCAGGACCGCGACGGTGAGCGCGCCCATCACAAGGAAAATCAGGCTGGTCGAAGTCGAGCCAGGGGAGTGCATGAAGGCCATGGCGATGACGGCGATTCCTGCGCGGCGCTCAGGACTCCGCCCATGAAGAGGAGGACCCAGACGGCCTGGTGGCCGGCGTTCCAGGCGTGTGAGCCAACCGGGATATCGCGCGAGATAGAGGCCGAGGGAGGGCGTACGGCTTGGTTGCGGACTCAGAAGCCCGGTCACGAAGAGGTGGAGGCCAGCAATGACAACGATGAGTGCAGCGCAAACCAGAGGATAGTGACCAGAGGTGTTCAGTGTTTCCTCTCGACTGTCCCAGACTAGCAGGCTCGAGGAAGGAAATTGTCAGAAGGATGGGGCGTGGTCTGGCAGAATGAGGGTATGGGTTTGTCGAAAAAGCTCCTGAGCAAGATGAGAGTTGTCGTCCGCCATATGCACGCACATCAGGTGCTGCTGTGGAGGATCGTGGCGCGAAGCTGCTGCTCGCTGCCGCAATTGTTGGATCGGTGTTTGTGCCGTGGACTCGCGCAAGTGGGCGCTGCCGGCAATTTGGATCGTCTTTGTTATTGTGCGATTCCGCTGTTGTCGTGCCGTGAGGCAAGTGGATGGCCGCGACCTACACGGTGACGACGAAGCGGATCATTACGCGCTCGGGTATTTTCAACGCGCGGGGTGACCTGCCTCTTAGTCGCATCTCGGACATTCAGATGGTAAGGATCCTGAATGATCGCCTGTTTGGGTGTGGAACTCTGGCCTTACAGACCTCGGCGGATGACCCGCTGCTGTTGCGATGTGCCGAATGTAGATCGTGCAGGTTGAGATCTCAGAACCCTGCTGTTCAACGACGTTCGGGAGCGATCGACGCCGGACCCGATTCGATATCTGGGTGGCTGCAGCAGCGCGTACACGTAGAAGATGAAAATGTCCTCAGGGCCCCGCACTTCGTAGTGCCCCGGCACAGAGGCCAGCGTCGTCCGGTAACGCGTCAGACGCGGCGGATACCCGTCCAGGATCACTGACTCACGCATCGGCCGTGAGAAATCCAGGACGAGGTCGTGGCCGCCCATCCGCCTGACTCCTGAGGCAGACGCCGTAGTCCAAACAAGTCGGGCACGCCCCGGAGTGTGGGGGAGAGGGCCCCGGTGCGAGGAGGTATCTGGTCTGGTGTTGCTGACGCAGCGGGTGCAGGGCATGAGCGGGTGGAGCATACGGTAGCCTGTAATAGGACCCGGTAACGCCCGCCGATGGTGAAGTTCGGTAGCCTGCGGCACTCATCGAGACCATCACCGG
>BNJU01001660.1_pt1 | contig 85663 bp, 95 predicted proteins | sample 8539281 | NCBI WGS metagenome assembly BNJU01 (sample SAMD00202456, study PRJDB9452) | human saliva metagenome | isolation source: human saliva | place: Japan
GAGTAGGTAGGCGACGGAGAGAATGGGGCCGCGGGGGTCTCTCCCGATGGGGCCGTAGGTGCGCAGCTGCTCGAGGTGACCCGGGGGAGTGATACCGGTTTCCTCCTCAAGCTCGCGTGCTGCCGCCTCCTCGGTTTGTTCGCCGTCGCGCAGGAATCCGCCGGGGAGGGCCAGGTGATTCTTGAAGGGTTCGATGCCTCGGCGCACGACGAGTGCGTGGAGGGTGTGGTCGATGACGGTCAGGGCGACGATGTCGACCGCGATCGGGATGGTGAGGGGCTCAGTCATGGTGCCAGCATAACTTATTTGTGTCGAGTTGACATTAAATGCAAGGTGGGATTCTCGTCATCGTGACACAAACAAGTGGGAAACCACCGACTAAGGAGCCATCATGGGAACCCTCCACCACCACCCCTTCCTCATCCGCTACCAGGGCGGAGCCGGCGACCACGTCGTCCAAATCCGCGCCGGACGCACCATCCGATCCGGAGTCGGCCAGTCCTTCTGGCTGCGAGCCGGGCGCTGCGCGCTTGCGGAAGTGCCCACCGCGAACCGCGCCCACAGTTTCCTCGTACAGGTCCCGTCCGCCGACCAGCAAAACGTCAGCGCCCAGGTCGCCATCACCTACCGCATCGAGGACGCCGAGGCGGCCGCCTCGCACTACGACTTCGACCTGTACCCGCGCGATGCAAACAACGACGCGCAAGGCCTGTGGCAGATCGACGAAACCGTCACCCGAATCGCTCACTCGGCCCTGGCCTCGTCCATCGGCGCGATGCCTCTGTCTGACGCCATCTCCGGCTCCCTCGAACGGGTCGGCAGCGTGCTCGCCCAGGCCTTCGCCACCGACGAACAGCTGCGCGCAACCGGCGTCGCCGTCGTCGACGTGCGCCTCATGAGCCTGCGCCCTGACGAGGGCGTCGAATCCTCGCTGCGAGCCCCGCTCCTCGAGCAGCTCCAGGCCGAGGCTGATCGCGCCCTCTACGAACGCCGCGCCCTCGCCGTCGAACGCGAATCCCAGATCTCCGAAAATGAGATGCAGTCCAAGCTCGACCTGGCCCGCAAGCGTGCCGACCTGGTTGACCAGGAAGGACACAATGCCAGGCGTGAAGCTGAGGAGAAAGCCGCTGCCGACGCGATCGCCGTCGAGGCGGAAGCGCGACGCATCGTCGAAAAAGCCAAAGCCTACGAGGCGGACTGGAAGACCGCTGGTGCCGCGCGGACTGCGACCGATGCGTCCTACGTCAGGGCCCTCGGCGAGGCCGGACCAGAGGTGGCGCGCGCCGTCGCCCTCAAGGAACTGGCCAAGAACATGCCGTCCTTCGGCGACATCACCATCACCGCCGACGTGCTCAGTGATCTCGTCTCAGCATTCACCGGCTCCAAGAAGGCAGGCAAGTAGCCATGCGACGACGCGCCGTCATCGTCCGACGCCCCACCGAGTATGACGAACTCATGGACCGCTACTCCACCCGCGGCCAGGTCGAATTCGTCCTGCGGTCACGCGGGCGCAGCCTCGAAGCCGTCGAACGAGCGCACGAGTCCCACCTGGCAGCTCTGGCCCGTGTGCGCGCAGGCATCCCGGACGGGTGGGCGAGCGCCGACGTCGAACGCGACTCCCTCTCGCGCTTCCTCTTCGCCCCCGAGGACGTCATCGTCGTCGTCGGACCCGACGGCCTGGTCGCCAACGTTGCCAAATACGCTGGCGACCAGGTCGTGGGTCGGCATCAACTCGGTACCCCAGTCCAACGCGGGTGTCCTCGTGCGCTGCACGCCCGACCAAGGCGTAGGGGCGCTGCGCCGCCTCGAATCAGGCGCGGACCTGCGCGTCGATCACCTGACGATGGTGCGTGCGGCAGCCGACGACTCGCGCTCCCTGACCGCCCTCAACGAGGTATTCATCGGGCACCCGAGCCACCAGAGCGCCCGCTACGAACTCTCCCTTGGGTCCAGCGTCGAACGCCAATCCTCATCGGGCGTCGTCGCCTCCACGGGGACCGGCGCAACCGGGTGGGGGGCCTCCCTCAAGCGTGGGCGTGCGATGGGGGAGATGCCCGCCCCGACCTCGCCCTCACTCGCATGGTTTGTGCGCGAGGCCTGGCCCTCCCCCTATACCGGCATCGAGCATACCGAGGGCATCCTGGACGAGGAAGAAGAGCTGAGCCTCGTCGTCGGCTCCGAATCCCTCGTCCTCTTCGGCGACGGCATGGAATCTGATCGGCTCACCCTTACGTGGGGCCAAAGCGTGCGCGTCTCGCGCGCCCCGCGAGTGCTCTCCCTCGTGGACCCCGCGGGCCTGGGGGAGGGGTAATCCTGCGGGTTCGACTTCGTCAGCGTCTGGATAGGTTACGAGCACGCGGATAGGTTACGAGCACGCGGATAGGTTACGAGCATGCGGATAGCTTATTGTCCTATCCGCATGTGCATCACCTATTCATATGCGCACAACCTATCCGCGTGTGCACAGGGGGAGAGGAAACCGTGCGCTGGTGAGGTCGGACGCGAAACCGCCGCCTGGGTCCACTAGTACAACACCTGCCGCCCACACCTCGCCCTGGACGGCATCACGCCACAACAAGCAGAAAACCAACACACAACAACACGAAAGGAAGCGGCCTAAACAAGCCTCCACAAAACTCAGGTCTCGACAGTCTACGAGGGGCGCTGCTTGCCCGTTGACGCGCACGCTAACCCGCTGTTCGAAGCGTGGGCCCTTCTCGTCCACACGCTAACCCGCTGTTCGGAGTGTGGGCGGGGTTGCCCACGGACGGATTAGCGGGTTAGCGTGCGGGTAAGGGGGTTAACGCTCGGAAGAGCGGGTTTATGTGTGCGAATACCCGCGCACACCAAGCCTTACGCGGGCACGACACCTTCGGTGCACAGCTTGTCCATGACGCGGTCGAGGGTCGCACCCACGGGGTCGCGGATGATCAGGTCTGCGTGCGCGTCGGCCGAGGTCGGGGTGGCGTTCATGAGCACCAGGTGATCCCCGGAAAAGTAGTTGATGAGACCCGCGGCCGGGTAGACGACGAGGGATGTGCCGGCCACGATCAGCGTGGATGCCCGCGCAATGGCAGACACGGCGGCCTCGATGACTCCCTGGTCGAGGGATTCGCCGTACATGACGATGTCCGGTCGCATCTGCCCTCCGCACGACGGACACGCGGGCACTGGATCCCCGTCAACCTTGACAGCATCACTGAGCGCCGCGACGGCCCCGCAGCGCGTGCACACGAGCCGTTCCCAGTTGCCGTGCAGCTCCCACACAGCGCGCGACCCGGCCCGCTGGTGCAGGCCGTCGATGTTCTGCGTGATGACGGCATCCAGCCGACCTGCGGCTTCCAGGGATGCCAAGGCCCTGTGTGCGCCGTTGGGGTCGACGGGATGGTAGATCTCGCGGAACCACTCCCAGTACGCTTCGGGGTGCCGGGTGAAAAAGTCGATGCTCAGGACGGTCTCGAGGGGAATCTCGCGCTCCTGGAAGTAGAAGCCGTTCGCCCCGCGAAAATCGGGGATCCCCGACTCGGTGGAGACACCCGCGCCCCCGAAAAACACGGTGGACGGTGACTCTGCAATCCAATCCGCCAGGGTCGAAACGTCGCTGTTCATGAGGGCCTCCTCGAGATGACTACTCTCCCAGGATACGCCCGAGGCCGGGGCACCACGCGGGAACCCCGGCCTCGTGCGGAAAAGCCGATCAGGCGAAGGTCAGTGCCTGGCGGGCGATTGCCAGCTCCTCGTTGGTCGGGAAGACGTAGATTGTCACCGTCGAGTCGGGGGCGGAAATGACGCGCGGCTCGCCGGAGCGAACATTGTTCGCCTCGACGTCGATCTTCACGCCGAAGGGGGCGAGGGCCTCGGCCAGCTCGCGACGCACTGCTGCGTCGTTCTCGCCGATGCCAGCGGTGAAGGTGATGACATCCAGGCCGCCCAGCTCGGCGGTGTAGGACCCCACGTACTTCAGCAGGCGGTTGATGTAGACGTCCATGGCGACGCGGGCGCGCTGCTGAGCCTCGGGGTCCTCATCGTTGTGGATCATGTCCCACACGGAACGCATGTCGGACTCGCCGGTCATACCCTTCATGCCGGACTTCTTGTTGAAGAGGGTGTCGACCTCGTCAACACTCATGCCGGCGACGCGCTGCAGGTGGAACACGACGGCGGGATCGATGTCGCCGGTGCGGGTGCCCATCATGAGGCCCTCGAGGGGGGGTCAGGCCCATGGACGTGTCGATCGGCTTGCCGTTCTTGACGGCCGACACGGACGCGCCGTTGCCCAGGTGCAGGACGATCTGCTTGAGGTCGTCGCGGCCTTCCAGCTTCGCGATCTCCTGGGAGACGAACTGGTGGGAGGTGCCGTGGGCACCGTAGCGACGCACCGAATACTTTCTCGGCGGTCTCGGTCTCCAGGGCGTACAGGGCCGAGCGGGCGGGCAGCTGCTGGAAGAACGCGGTGTCGAAAGACGGCGACGTGGGGGACGTCGGGCATGAGTTCGCGCGCCACGTCGATGCCCTTGAGGTGGGCGGGGTTGTGCAGGGGGGCCAGCGGGCACAGTTCCTCGATGAGGTTGCGGACCTCGTCGGTGATCAGCGCCGGGCCGTCGAAGTAGCGGCCGCCCTGAACGACGCGGTGGCCGACGGCGAGGATGCCCGGCTTCGGCCAGGGTCGGACCCTCGGTGTCAAAGAGGCGCAGAACTTCACGCATGCCGACGGTGTGGTCGGGAACCGGCAGTTCTTCCTCGGTGACGGCGTCGCCGTGCGCGTGCTTAATGAAGCCCATCGGGTCACCGATGCGCTCAACGAGGCCCTTGGCGATCGCGTCGCCGGTCTCGGGATCGACGAGCTGGTACTTGATGGAGGAGGAACCGGAGTTAATGACGAGAACGGAGGACGAGGTCACGCGTTCGCCTTTCGTGTTGGTGAGATGGAAGAGAGATGTACGAGGCCGGGGCCCGGTCAGCGACAATAGTAACCGGACCCCGGGACCTGGGTCCCGCTCAGCCCTGGGCCTGGACGGCGGTCAGGGCGACGGTGTTGACGATGTCTTCGACGAGGGCGCCGCGCGACAGGTCGTTGACGGGCTTGTTGAGGCCCTGCAGGACCGGGCCGACGGCGAGCGCGCCGGAGGAGCGCTGGACCGCCTTGTAGCCGATGTTTCCGGCTTCCAGCGAGGGGAAGACAAAGACGGTGGCCTTACCAGCGACCTCGGAGCCGGGCAGCTTCTTGGAGGCGACGGCCGCATCGACGGCCGCATCGAACTGGATGGGGCCTTCGATGGCCAGCTCGGGGGCCTTTCTCGCGGGCGAGGCGGGTGGCCTCGACGACGGCGTCAACGTCCGGTCCGGCCCCGGAGGTGCCGGTCGAGTAGGACAGCATCGCGACGCGCGGGGTGACGCCGAACTGGGCGGCGGTGCGCGCGGAGGTCACGGCGATGTCGGCGAGCTGCTCGGGCGTCGGGTTGGGGTTGACGGCGCAGTCGCCGAACGCCCACACGCGGTCCTTCATCGCCATGAGGAAGATGGAGGAGACGACGGAGACGCCGGGGGCGGTCTTGATGATCTGGAAGGAGGGGACGATCGTGTGCGCGGTCGTGTGGGCGGCACCCGAGACCATGCCGTCGGCGTCGCCCATGTGGACCATCATGGTGCCGAAGTAGGACACGTCGGTGACCTTCTCGCGGGCCTGCTCGAGGGTGACACCCTTCTTGGCGCGCAGGCGCGCGAACTCCTCGGCGTAGCGCTCGCGGTAGGCGGGGTCGTCCACGGAGACGACCTGGGCGGCGCTCAGGTCGAGGCCGAGCTCGCCGGAGCGCTTAGCGACGTAGTCGGCGTCACCCACGAAGGTGATGTCGGCGATGCCGGCGGCGAGGACCTGGGCGGCTGCCTGGAGGACGCGGTCGTCGTCGGGTTCAGGGCAGGACGATGCGCTTGCGGTCGGCGCGGGCGCGCTCGATGAGGTCGGCCTGGAAGGCGAGCGGGGTGACGGCCGTGGGGGTGGCTGCGGCGCGCAGCGTGGCGGCGGCGTCCTCGCCCAGGGGCAGGGCCAGGACGGGCACGTCGACCTCGAGTGAGGGGGTGCCACCGGTCAGGATCACGGCGACGACGGAGGCGGCAGCGGCCTCGGCGCGCAGGCGGGCGGCGGCGATTTCCTCGGTGAGCAGCTCGGCGCTGGCACCCTCGGCGTCGAAGGCGAGGATGACGCCCGCGCGGGTGGAGGCAGCGAGGTTCAGGTTCCAGGCCACGTGATCGAAGGCGCGGTTCGAGGCCTCGCGGGCGGGGGCGATGAGCGCGTCCTCGCCGACTGCGCGGACGGCTTCGACCGCTGCGGGCAGGGCGGAGGCGGGGCGCAGGGCCGCGTCGGTGGCGGTCGTGCCGGCCAGGGCGTCGACGGTGGCGACACCGAGAACGCGGGCCAGGTCGTCAGTGGCGAGGACAGCTGCCTCCGACGAACCGGGGGCGACGACGATGAAACGAGACACTCGAATACTCCTTTGGGACGAGAAAATATGGTGTGGCTGGAAAAGCCTTTAGTCCTATCCTAAACCCGCTTGCCGTCATTTTGTGGCACTCTTTCGGCTCGAGGCCGGGGCCGTGGATGTGGGAACAAGGGCAATCGCTGATTGATTGTGTCGGATCGTACGCTAGGGTAGGGGGCGTGGAAAACGAGGAGACAACCGTGCGCACACGACTGGGTGCGTTTCTCGGCGCTACCCTGAGCGCGGGTGGTGTCCTCGGCGTCATCGCTCTGGCTGTGACGGATCACCGACATCGGGCGGTCATGCTGCTGGTCGCAGTCCTCGTCGGAATGGGGATCGTGCGTCTGTGGACGCCCGGGCGACCCTGGTTTGCCTCACGCGGGCGCCTCGCCGACGCGATTGTGTACGTGATTCTCGCCGCGATTATCTGGTATCTAGCTCCCTTTGTGTCGACGATGGCGGTGCGCTGAAAGCCTGGGTGATCGTTGAATCCACGCAGGAAACCACGGCCTCGTCAACAGTGAGTGGGGACGGAGGGATGCGTGGCGCATATCCCGTATCGTGGTTTCGGATTCAAGAATTCGTAAAGGTCGGGCATTCTATGGGTGACCCATCGTCCCTAATCTCAAGGTGAAACACATGCGCGCGTTCCTGCGTAAGTCCGGAATTCTCGTGTGGGTGATCGCTGCGATCATCCTTGCGACTATCCTTGGATCAATCCGTGTCGGCGGCAACCATTTGGTCCCCGTGGAGATCGGTCGTATCTTCGCGACGTTCTCGGCTATCTTCAGCCAGTTCCTGTCCTTCTCTATTCCGCTGATCATCATCGGCCTCGTGACCCCCGCTATCGCGGACCTGGGCCGCGGTGCCGGCAAGTGGCTGGGCATTACGACAGCGATCGCCTACGGCTCGACGCTCTTCTCGGGCTTCCTGACCTTCCTGGTGTGCGCCTCCCTGTTCCCGCGTCTGCTCGCCTCCACGCAGCTGGCCTCGGTGGCGGAGCCCGGTAGCGCGCTGGATTCCTACTTCACGATCGAGATGCCCGCGCCGCTGCAGGTTATGACGGCCCTGCTGCTGTCCTTCGTGGTGGGTCTGGGCCTGTCGATGGTCCCGCGCGGCGTCCTGCGCAAGGGCTTCATCGAGTTCCGCGCCATCATTACGCGCCTCATCGAGACGATCATCATTCCGCTGCTGCCCCTGCACATCTTCGGCATCTTCCTGAACCTGACCTACACGGGCGAGGCCGCCTCCATCATCCGTACCCTGCTGCGTGTCGTGGTCGTGGTCCTGGTCCTCGAGGTCGTCATCCTGCTGACCCAGTTCTGCTTCGCCGGTGCCGTGGCTCGCCGCAACCCCATCAAGGCGCTGCTGACGATGATGCCCGCCTACCTGACGGCGCTGGGCACCTCCTCCTCCGCCGCGACCATCCCCGTGACGCTGCGCCAGACCAAGAAGAATGGCGTGTCCGACGCGGTTGCGTCCTTCACTATCCCGCTGTGCGCCACGATCCACCTGGCCGGCTCAACATCGAAGATCTTCTCCTTCGCGTTCGCGATTGTCCTGACCCAGGGCCTGACGGTATCCACCCTCCAGTGGGTCGGCTTCATCTTCATGCTCGGTATCACGATGGTCGCCGCCCCCGGCGTCCCCGGCGGTGCCATCATGGCGGCCACCGGTCTGCTGAGCTCCATGCTGGGCTTCGATGACGCGCAGGTCGCCCTCATGATCGCGACCTACATCGCGTTGGATTCCTTCGGCACCGCCACGAACGTGACGGGCGACGGCGCGATCGCGCTCATTATTGATCGCATGGCGCACGGCTCGATCGGTAACGAGGGCGACCCGGAGAACGCCCGCGAGCTGGCGTTTGACGGCATGGCCTACCTGGACCGCGTGTCGGTCGAGGGCGTTGTCAGCCCCGAGGATCTGGCCGATTCTGCTGCCCGTAACGGTGCGGAAGTCAGCGCGTAAGTCCTGCTCGACGCCCTGTGCGCGCCCGCCGGTTTCGGCGGGCGCGCACTTGTCGTTTCCTCGGTAATTGGGCGTTTGGCCCTAGTGGTCGGAGGCCTATGTCACGTAGAATTGACCACGATAGGCACATCGGGCCACCCTGGCCCTCACCGTCAATGAAAGATGGCAGAACAATGAGCACAGTCCGTATCGGTGTCCTCACCTCGGGCGGCGACGCCCAGGGTATGAATGCTGCCGTTCGCGCAGTGGTGCGCACGGCTCTGGCCAGGGGAGCGCAGCCCTATGCGATCCTTGAAGGCTGGCAGGGTGCATGCGACGGCGGCGGCTCCATTAAGAAGATGGAGTGGTCGGATGTTTCTTCGATCCTCGCTGAGGGTGGCACGGTTATCGGCACGGCTCGCAGCGCTGAGTTCCGTACCTACGAGGGACGCCACCGCGCCGCCGCGAACCTGCTCGAGCATGGTATCGACCACCTCGTCGTCATCGGCGGCGATGGTTCCCTGTCGGGTACGAATGAGTTCCGAGGCGAGTGGCCTCAGCATGTCGCCGAGTTGGTCTCCGAGGGCGTTATCACGCAGGAGTTTGCCGACGCTCACCCGTCGCTGATCATTGTCGGCTTGGTCGGTTCGATCGACAACGACATGGTGGGCACGGACATGACGATCGGTGCGGACACTGCGCTGCATCGCATCCTGGATGCTATTGACCAGCTCACCAGCACGGCGGCCTCGCACCAGCGCACCTTCGTCGTCGAGGTCATGGGTCGCCACTGCGGGTATCTGCCCCTCATGGCTGCGGTCGCGGGCGGTGCTGACTACGTGTTCACACCCGAGGACCCGGCGGGCCAGGGCTGGCAGGACGACCTGGCCGAGCACCTGCGCCTGGGCCGCGAGGCCGGTCGCCGTGAGTCGATTGTTCTCGTCGCCGAGGGCGCGCACGACCGCGACGGCAACGAGCTGTCGACGCAGCTGATTGCGGACACGATCCAGGAGCGCACGGGCGAGGATGCTCGCGTGACGATCCTCGGCCACGTGCAGCGCGGCGGCACTCCCGTCGGCCTACGACCGCTGGATGTCGACGCTGCTGGGCTACGCGGCCGTCCAGGAGATCCTCGACTCCTCCGCTGAGGACGAGCCCGTCATCCTGGGCGTGCGCCGAAACCGTATTACTCGCGTCCCGCTCATGAAGGCGGTGCGCGACACGCGCGCGGTCAAAGGACCTCATCGCCGCGGGCGACTACGCTGCTGCCCAGGCGTCGCGCGGATCCTCCTTCTCCTCGATGGTCGGCATCTACCACCTGCTCTCTACGCCTCCGCAGCTGATTCCCGAACCGACGGGCGATTCGAAGCGTGTCGCGATCCTGCACGCGGGTGGTCTGGCACCCGGCATGAATACGGCGGCCCGCGTCGCCGTGCGTCTGGGCATTGCGCGTGGCTGGACGATGCTGGGCGTCGATGGTTCGTGGAGCGGTCTGGCGGACGACCGCGTGCGAGAGCTGAGCTGGTCCGACGTCGAAGGCTGGGCCTTCAAGGGAGGCGCGGAGCTGGGCACGAAGCGCGATGTCCCGCCGATTGAGCAGTTCTACGCGCTGGGCCGCGCTATCGAGCGCAACGAGATTGACGCGCTGCTGGTGATCGGCGGCATGAACGCCTACCTGGGCGTGCACGCGATCCAGGCCGAGAAGGACCGCTACCCGGCCTTCCGCATCCCGATGCTGCTGATCCCCGCGTCGATCGACAACAACCTGCCCGGCTGCGAGCTCGCGATCGGTACGGACACGGCGATCAACAACGCCACGTGGGCGATCGACCGCATCAAGGAGAGCGCGGCGGCCTCTAAGCGTTGCTTCATCGCCGAGACGATGGGACGCCGCTGCGGCTACCTGACCCTCATGAGCGCGCTGTCCAGCGGTGCCGAGTACATGTACATCAACGAGGAATCCCCATCCCTCCAGCAGATCGCTGCGGATGCTGATCGGATGGTGAACTCCTTCAAGTCCGGCCGACGCCTCTTCCTGACTCTCGTCAACGAGTCCGCGTCCCGGTACTACGACCGTGACTTCCTCGCCGACGTGTTCACCGCCGAGTCTGAGGGCATCTACGACGTACGCCACCAGGCGCTCGGCCACATGCAGCAGGGCGGTGCCCCCTCGCCGTACGACCGTCTGCTCGCCACGCGCTTGATCGCCCGTGCCTTCGATCAGCTTGTCGCGCAGTTCGAATCCGGCGACCGCCGCGCCTACTACATCGGCCAGGTCGGCAACGCCGTCGAGGCACGCCCGGTCAAGCAAATGTTCGACGACCTGGACATCGTCAATCGCCGCCCCTTCCATCAGTGGTGGCTCGATCTCGTCCCGGTCCAGCGCATCGTGTCGCTGCAGAACCCAGGCATCGAGGCAGCCCCCATTCACATCGACGACCCTGTCGAGTAACGGGTCAGTCCCGGGTTTTCCGGGATGAACGAGGCCGTGGTTCCGTGAGCGCTTGCGGGCCACGGCCTCGTCCGTCGTCAGGGAAAACGAGGGTGACCGAGGGCGCATTGACCGCTAAACTGGGAGCTACATATCCCTACTGTCAGGAGCACTCATGAGTGATATCCCCGTGATCGACCCGACGATGACCCCCGCGTGGGACAAGCTCGACCAGCTGGCCGACACCTTTGAACCCGATCTACGCAAGATGTTTGCGGACGATCCCGAACGCACGAAGAAGTTCACCTTCCAGGCCGCCGACCTGCACGTCGACCTGTCGAAGAACCTCGTGTGCCCCACGCTGCTGGGGCACCTGCTCGCGCTCGCCGAGCAGACCGGCGTGGCGGACCTGCGCGACCGCATGTTTGCGGGCGAGCACATTAACGTCACCGAGGACCGCGCCGTCCTCCATACCGCGCTGCGCCGCCCCGCGACCGACTCCCTGACGGTCGACGGCCAGGACGCGATCACCGACGTGCACGAGGTGCTGGAGAAGGTCTACGCCTTCGCCCGCCGCGTCCGCTCCGGCGAGTGGGTGGGCATCACCGGCAAGCCCGTTAAGACCGTCGTCAACGTTGGCATCGGCGGCTCCGACCTCGGCCCCGTCATGGCGTACGAGGCCCTGAAGCCCTACGTGCAGGAGGGCCTGGAGTGTCGCTTTATCTCCAACATCGACCCCACCGATGCGGGCGAGACCACGAAGGACCTGGACCCTGAGACGACCCTCGTGATCGTCGCGTCCAAGACCTTCACGACGCTCGAGACCATCACGAACGCGAAGGTCGTGCGTGCCTGGCTGCTCGACGCCCTGCGTGAGCGCGGCATCGTCACCGACGAGGCCTCCGAGAAGGAAGCGATCGCCAAGCACTTCGTCGCCGTGTCGACCGCTCTGGACAAGGTTGCCGAGTTCGGCATCGACCCGGACAATGCCTTCGGCTTCTGGAGCTGGGTGGGCGGTCGCTACTCCGTGGACTCCGCCGTCGGCACCTCCCTGGCCGTCGCGATTGGCCCCGAGGGCTTCGCGGACTTCCTCGCCGGCTTTAACGCGATGGACCGCCACTTCGTCGAGGCCGAGCCCGAGAAGAACGTGCCCCTGCTCATGGGCCTGCTCAACGTGTGGTACTCGAACTTCCTGGGTGCCGACACGCACGCGGTTCTGCCCTACTCGCAGTACCTGCACCGCTTCCCCGCGTACCTGCAGCAGCTGACCATGGAGTCCAACGGCAAGTCCGTGCGCCGTGATGGCAGTCCCGTCACCTACGAGACCGGCGAGGTCTTCTGGGGTGAACCCGGCACCAATGGTCAGCACGCCTTCTACCAGCTGATCCACCAGGGCACCCGCATGGTCCCTGCCGACTTCATCGCGTTTGCGAACCCGACGTGGGCGCTGGGCGATGGCGATGCTGACATGCACGAGCTGTTCCTGTCGAACTTCTTCGCGCAGACCAAGGCCCTGGCATTCGGCAAGACCAGCGAGGAGGTGCGCGCCGAGGGCACGCCCGAGGCCATCGTCTCCGCCCGCGTGTTTACCGGCAACCGTCCCACGACGTCGATCATGGCCCCGGCCCTGACCCCCTCGGTCCTGGGTCAGCTGATCGCCCTGTACGAGCACATCACCTTCGTGGAGGGTGCTGTGTGGGGCATCGATTCCTTCGACCAGTGGGGCGTCGAGCTGGGCAAGGTCCTGGCCAAGCAGATCCTCCCCGCCATCGAGGGCTCGTCCGAGGCCCTGGATGCGCAGGATCAGTCGACCCGCGCTCTCATCGAGTACTACCGCGCGAACCGCACGAAGTAGTCTCTGGCTCTTAGCCGCACGTGGGGCCGCGCCGGCTGGCGCGGCCCCCACGCCTCTCTGCAGTGTGGTTGCACGAATCCTCGAGGCACCGACAAGCGTGCTACGCCCGGCTTCTCAGGCGGGCACGCTGCCTGGCGAGAAGAAGCGCCCCTCCTGCTCCCACGCCGATGGCGACGCCAAGAAGACCCGAGTATGCTCCAGAGTTCGCAAGCCTAGGCTCCTCGCCCGACGGGGAAGGTGTCTCTCTCTGGCTCGTGCTCGGGTTCGGTTCGCTCGGGGTGAGCGAGCGCGGGAAACGCAGCTTGGACCACACCAAGCGGTGGTCCGAGGTAGGAAACGGGGCGAGACTGGTCAAGCGGAAAAGCTCGTCGTCGCGTGTCGGCCAGAAGACTCCCGCCTCCTCGACCTGGGTGCCGACATTTGGTAGGACGTAGTCGATGCGCAGATTCCCCGGCCGAGGATTGTCGCCGAAGTCGCCCGTATCGTAGGCGGGATTCGTCCTGTGCGTCAGGTTCGCGCCTCCCTGAAGCTCCGCTTCGCGGGCACCTCCCAGCGAGGTCGGTGCCGTGTCGACGATCTGCGGGCTGGTAAGCAGCTGATCAATAGCCCCCGGGTACGAGTCCCCGTCAAGTGGATCCGAGTTGTAGTCCCCGAGAATCACGAAGTTGGCGTCCTCGGTCAGGCCTCCCTTCGCTCCGTTGTCGTCATAGAGGTAGTCGGCCCGGTTCGCCACGTAGTCGGCCCACAGGCGGATCTCATCGAAGTTTCGTTTCTTGTTACGCTGCTCGGCTCCGTCGAATGACGGCGGCGTCGGGTGTGCTGCCAGCACGTGGATCGTCGTGCCATCAACATCGATTGGCAGGTCCACGTGTGTCTTGGAAGACAGGGGGAAAGCGTTGAGCACCTCGTCGGAGTACCAACTGGTGCCGTCGCTCTTGGTGGGGAGAAGAGCTCCCGGCATGTCCTTCCACAGGAAGTGTTGGAAAGAACGAACCTGGTCGTTCTTAATCGGGTACTTGGAGTAGACAACGAAGCCGTACTGGCCCGGAAACTTGCCGAAGCCCCAGGCATCGGATGAGCCGGTTGTGCTTCCGTCTCCGTCCAGGTCGAAGCCGCTGGGAACGCCCGTGTTCACCGAACCCGACCAAGAGTAGGGGTAGGACACGGGCTGGGCACCATTGTGTGGGACTTCGAGGTAGTTCGTGCGAAAGAGATCAACCGCGGCAGCGTTGGCCTCGTAGTCGAACTCGTTGATCAGAATGATGTCCGGATCCACCCGCTGAATGGTTTCCGCCACGTTGGATGCTTGGGCGTTATCCGCCGTGGTGAGGTCGTCGAGTAGCTGCCCCGGCGCCTCTCGGTTGAGGCTGGCGTTGAACGTGGCCACCGTGAGGACATCGGTTGTCGAGGACGGTGCGGACTCGGCGAGCGTGGGTGCGGACGATAGAAAGCACAGGGCAAGGGGGAGGCATGCCGCTGTGGCGACCGCGAGGGGCTTCATCGTTGAATCTCCTTCATCACCGTGGGAGTGTGTATGACAGATGATAAATCCTCGGGTGGGCAACAAACAAGGAGGCGGTGACAGTGGTACGAGAAAGGGCATAGCATGAGTCATGCGATTGCTGTTCGACGCAGTCGTGCGAGTATCGAATCGAGGGTTCCATGGTTACAGCAGCTTCCCTGGCATCCATGGGTGTGAGCGCTCTGTCCACGTTTGTCCTGCCGATCATCATCCTCGTTGTCGCTCGGCGCAGATGGGGCTGTTCGCTGTGGTCTGCCGCCGTCGGCGCGCTGGTCTTCGTTGTCTTCGCTCTCCTCCTCGAGGGGGGGATTGCACGCGCTGGTCTTCGCTGCGATCCCCAACCTGCCGAGTCAACCGATGCTGTACACGATCTATGCCGCGCTCGCGGCCGGGGTGTTTGAAGAACTCGGCCGAGTCTGTGGGTTCGCCGTTCTGCAAGCGAGCGACCGGCGTCCCGATGGCGTTGGGCGCGCCCTCGGAGCGGGCATTGGACACGGAGGTATCGAAGCAATACTGCTTGTGGGAGTAGCGACAATTTCTCACCTTGTGATCTCGGTGAGCGTCATCAATGCGGGTACGAGCGAGGCTTTCCTCGCTGGCTTGCCCGACGCCCAGCGCGATATCGTGGCCCGCCAGTTCGAGTTGCTTATCAATACGCCTGCGCCGTTCTACCTGCTGAGTATCGGCGAGCGTACCATCGCCATTGCCTTGCACATCGCCCTGTCAGTCTTGGTCTGGATGGCGTTCACCGGGAGGATCCGCCGCTGGTGGATCCTCGGAGCGATCCTCGCTCACGCCCTGGCAGACGCTGGGGCCGCGCTGTATCAGAGCGGAAGTGGTGAGCGTCGTCGTGGCGCAGGGGTGGGCATTGATCGTCACTGTCATTCTTGCACTGACGGTGACGCGAATGTATGTGTCCACCACAGCGCTGCTCGCTCGCGGAGCAGCGCAGACATCGTGAACGGGCGGCGGGTGGAAGTCTGCCCTATCACGCGGCAATGTTGCGCACACGGTAGACGATGATGTCGCCAGCACAGCACGCGATCCACGCGCGCTCCTTGAGATCGTTCACGAGGCCCTCGTCCTGTCGAACTTCTTCGCGCAGACCAAGGCCCTGGATGCACAGGATCAGTCCACCCGCGTTCTCATTGAGTACTACCGCGTGAACCGCACGAAGTAGTCTCCGGCTCTTGTAGCTACACATCGGGGGATTGGCGGGAGTTGACACTCCTGCCTCCTCGTGCGTATGTGTTTTAGTGCTCCATGTGCTCGTGGCTGGCATGCTCGGGGCACTCGAGCTGGAACGTGGAGTGCGCGATGGGGAAGTGGTGGCACGCGCATTCGCCGAGGTCGTGGACGATGCGGTCGCGCGAGGGGCCGTCGGCCTCGTGCGTGACGGTCACGTGCGCGGTGACGGTGACGAGGTGTGAGGAGACGGCGGCCACGTGCAGGTCGTGCACGTCGATAACGCCGTCGACGCCCATCATGTGCGTGCGTAGTTCGCCCATATCCACGCTGGCGGGCGTCTCTTCCATGAGGATCGCGACAGAGCGGCGTAGGAGCGTGAGTGCTCGCGGGGCCATGAGGATAGCAATCAGGAGCGAGGCGATCGCGTCGGCGCGCGTCCAGCCGAAGGCCCATTCTGCGCCTGCTGCGACGATCACCGCGAGGGAGCCGAGCGCATCGTTTGCGACCTCCAGGAACGCGGCCTTCATGTTGAGGTTCGCGTCGCGCCCGCTCGCGAGGATCGCCAGGGAGACGACATTCGCGAGCAGGCCGATGACGCCGACGAGGAGCATGGGGCCGACCTCGACGGGCGGGGGAGAGGCGAGACGCCACGCGGCCTCCCACGCGACCATCACGCTGATAATAAGGAGCATGCCGGCCTGCAGGGCGGCGGCCAGGACCTCGGAGCGCGCCCACCCCCACGTATGCTTCTCGTCGCGCGGGCGGCGCGTCAGGTGGGCCGCGACGAGGGCGACGACCAGGCCGGAGGCATCCACGACCATGTGCCCCGCGTCAGCCGCCAGGGACAAGGATCCAGACCAAAAGGCACCGAGCAACTCTGCGACGACGACGGTCCCCGTGACAGCGAGCGCCCACCCCAGGCGCGCGGCCGAGGCTCCCGCCGCGTGGGAATGATCGTGCGAGTGGCCACCTTCCGCGCCGCCCGCGGAGTGCGCGTGGTCGTGGGAGTGGGCCACGGCCTCGTCAATGTGGGACGAGGCAGGGGCGGGCTCTCCGATCCGGTGCCGCCGGGCGGGGGCGAAGGGAAAGTGTGCGACATATCCTCACTGTACGACCCGAGCGCGCCGAATGATACACCCAGTACCGGCCTCGTATGCTGTAGATCACGCGGGTGGGGTGCTCTGTTGGGACTGGGTGCCCGGGTCACACTGTGACGGACAACGTATCCTAGAAGGCAGAGCGCGGGGAACCCCGCGACTGCAAGGGCACAAGCCCACAGGACTGTAAAGGAGCGCCACTCATGGCAGAACCTCGTATCGTCACCGTCACTGGCGCAGCCGGCAACATCGGCTACGCCCTCCTGTTCCGCATTGCTTCCGGCCAGCTGTTCGGCCCGGACGTGCCCGTCAAGCTGAACCTGCTCGAGATTCCCCAGGCTGTCAAGGCCGCCGAGGGCACCGCCATGGAGCTCGACGACTGCGCGTTCCCGACCCTGGCCGGCGTTGAGATCTTCGACGACGTCAACCGTGCATTCCAGGGCACCAACGTCGCGTACCTGGTGGGTGCCATGCCGCGCCGCAAGGGCATGGAGCGCGCCGACCTGCTCGAGGCTAACGCGGGCATCTTCGGCCCCCAGGGCAAGGCCATCAACGACGGCGCTGCCGATGACGTGCGTGTCCTCGTCGTGGGTAACCCCGCGAACACCAACGCCACCATCGCCCAGAACGCTGCGCCGGACGTCCCGGCCTCGCGCTTCACCGCGATGATGCGCCTCGACCACAACCGTGCGATCGCGCAGCTCGCCCACAAGACCGGTGCCGCGAACGCCGACATCAAGGACGTTGTCGTGTGGGGTAACCACTCGGCCGACCAGTACCCGGATGTCTCCTTCGCGAAGGTTGCCGGCAAGCCCGCGACCGAGCTGGTGGACGAAGAGTGGCTGTCCAGCTACTACCGTCCCACCGTCGCCAAGCGTGGTGCCGCCATCATCGAGGCGCGTGGCGCCTCTTCGGCCGCCTCCGCAGCGAACGCCGCGATCGACCACATGTACTCCTGGATCCACGGCACCCCCGAGGGTGAGTGGGTTACCGCCGGTGTCATGTCCGACGGCACGCACTACGGCGTCCCCGCCGGCCTGAACTTCGGCTTCCCCGTCACCTCCGATGGTGGCGAGTGGCAGGTCGTCGACGGCCTTGAGATTTCCGACGCGACCCGCGCCGGAATCGACCACAACATCAAGGCCCTCCAGGAAGAATACGACGCCGTCAAGGCGCTCGGCTTCATCAAGTGAGGCTACCGCCCTCGTGGCGGTTGGTGGGAAAGGGCGCGCGCCCGGCTGATTGGCCGGGCGCGCGCCCGTATGTATGCCGGGTTGTGATGTGATGGCGGGGTTGTATGAGCGATTGTGATCTGATGCCCACCGCGCTTTGGTGAGCGGCCCAGGGCCTAGTCAAGGTTTTCGAACTGCAAGAGGTACGAGTCCTCGAAAGAGCTTGTTGCCGATCGGATCGTGCACCTCATCAGTGACGATGCACCCGATCAGAGCGGGTGCAATGCTCCCTATAGGGTGCAGCACCGACAAAGTCGCATGCAATTCCACCACCAGTATTTCAGATTTTGAAACCGAACCGTTGGAATCATGCGGTTTCTGAGGTGTCGTCAATCTGTGTCGGCGGGGAATTGCATGCGAAAAAGCGGGGCGTGTCTGCAAAGAGGTGGGTGTTACGACTGTGAGGTGCTGTCGCGTGGTGTCTCTTTTATCCAGTCGTAGGCGACGCGCTCCGTACCGTTGGCCACCGTGATCGTGCCACACTCTTGGAATCCGAAGGAGTCAAGTGCGCGTCGCATCGGTGCGTTGTCCTCATGGGTGTCGCAGCGCAGGTAATCCGCATGCTCCGCCGCAAAGCTGAAGATCGCGCGAGCAACGCCGCGTCCGCGTACCGCGGCCACTCGGTGGATGACATAGTAGGCCGCATCAGAATGCCACGCACCATCGATCTGGGCGTAGGTTTCGTCCGGCCCAGGAACAAAAGAAAAGACAGCCACAGGACCCTCGTCGTCAGCCGCGATGTAGGCGTGCCCTCGTTCAATGTCTGCTCGGACAACATCCATGCTGGGGTAACCGTCGGGCCATTGTGTGGCGTTCCCGTGCACCTGCATGAACGCCCGGGCATGCGCATACGCGCCCGCGATGAACTCGAGGTCGTCAGGGTAAGTGATTCGAATCTGCATGCCTCAATGATCGGAGGGTTGACCGGGCACTAGGTATCCTTCTACATAAATGTGGCCTAAATATTCTGACGGGCTGATGTGCTGTATCTTCATGCGTATGTTTGTGAGGGTGAATTGTATTTCGCTCTCTGCGGTTTTGGTGTCGAGGCATTCTGAAACTAACGATCTCAAATGGTAATCAAATAACTAATAAGAGGCCTATTTGCCGGTTGCTTTTGGGTGAAATGGATGTGCGTCTAAAGAGTGAATGCTTAGAGAGTGTGGCAAGTTAAATATTGTGTCGCATCTGCATTTGATTTTTAAATTGCGTTAATCCTCTTTGAAAAAAGAAGAAAGAAATGGTCCGAGATTGGTATCTAAATCGTCGAGTCCTCCACCGGTGTGCCATGTGTGCATAATCTGACCTTCAGCTGTGCGCTCTAAAAATTGGAACGGCTTTGGCTTGTCTGTGAGTATTTTGTATTCAAGTGTGTGAAGTGTGCTGAAGTCGTCTGTTCGAGAAATGTGGTTGTTATGCAGGCTGAACAATTTCGTTATTGCGGTATCAGTGTAATTTGTGATCCTGATGGGTTCGTCATCATCTCTGGGGTGTATAACGTTGTTTCGTATTAGTATCCTATCGCTAGGATGTGGAGTTCTTTCTAAGAGCCCGTCTTCGTTTGTGACTTCTGCGAAGTTGATTTTAAGTGTACCTGTAATGGTGTTTTCTGTGATCGAAATTCTGGAATGAATGTACGTAGCGTCGATCGTAATATTCACTAATTGGCATCGCAGAACGTGTAAGTTCTGCGCCGATTGTTTCTCGCCGTCGCTTTGGTCGTGAATTGTGTTGATTTCGATGGGTGTTGCGGATTTTGTTGACTTGATTATGAACTTGCAGTTTGATATGGCTATTGCAGGTTCTATCTCCCAATTCGAGTAGCTCATTAGTGTGATGGTGAACGTTTCTGAATCGTGTTCAAAGGTAGTGTCGATGTGCCTGCTGTACGGTGCGACAGTCGGTAGTGATCTAATTCCGATTATCGAATTATTTCGCGTGATGAGTTCGCCGATGAAACATGCTTGTTCCCATAAGAGTGTTGGAATGGTTACGTTGCTGAGTTCGAATTTAGTGAGAAATTTCGATCGGCTAAAATCTATTGTGGCGTGTGTGGTGAGGTTTGCGATAAGTACTGGAGTGTGTACTATGCAGGAGGTGATCTTGATCGGTTCTCTCGACCAATCTGCGTACGATGATTCTTTGTTTTGAATGTCTATACGTGTTAATATTGTCCTAAATTACTGCCTGAATCTCTGCGTGTTCGCTTCTGTTCCCTTCGTCGCAGTGGTTGAGACCTTCGTGACGTAGCTGTAAACATAGGGTGTCAATGATGTGCCGCTGAAGCTGATGTTTTTCGGTGTTGTTTAGAATATTGCTATGAGCCGCAGAATCTGCCAGTTCTGCGAGTAGTGCAACCGCGCCAAGACGGAGGCCGGGATTCTTTGACCCTAGGAGCTGGTAAATCTGTTCGCGGCGCTTCCAGTATTCGTCTCGCTCTATCTGTTCGAGGCGATTTCTTTCGCGTTCTTCGTGTTCAGTATCATGTTTGCGCTGCGCCTCTGCTCGATCTTTTTCCATTCTGGCGTTGTCATGGCTCCGCTGCTGCCAGGCTGAGAATGCGAGGCCTGCGCCAGTAATCGTCATGCAGAGTTTCATTGCGTTAGATGATGGCCAATGCCATTGCCATCCCCACCCCAATGTGCAGATGAAACTCAGGCTAAACAGAATGAACGCTACGAGCAGTGGGGTCCACCAGTGCATCAGACAGGCGGGCATGTGGGTTAGTCGTGCGGTCTTGTCGTCTTCCTGTTTGCAGCGCCTCCAGAACTTCAATTTCTCGAGGAAGCTGCTTTGTGTCGAGGCGTCCTCCTCGGACTCGTTGGCGCTCGTGCTCTCATCGTCGGCGGGGACCATGCTGGCTCCTTTGCTCTGGGTTAACTGCTTCGCATCGTAGCAGCCTGTCCAGGGGAAACGGTCGTGTGCCACTTGTCGAGTTAGCTTTGGTGTCAAGCGAATGCTCGCGCGGGTTCCTAGCGTCGAAGTGCTACAACGTGGAGTGTGGCAGCTGGACCCGATGGGTGGCATCCTCGGCCCATCAAGTGGAGAGTTAACGCGCTTGGTGGCAGTGCTGGCGGCGCGCCCAGGCCGCCACATAAGAGGTTAACGTGCGCATTGAGGGGTTAAGGCTACCACCTGTCGGTTAAGGTCACCACCTAGCTGGCTGACGTGCCAGCCTTCGTGCTGGTCGGCGCTATTCGGCCGCGGCTCGGGCGTGCATCCTCAGGAATATTGGGGGAGGGGCGGGCTAGCCAGGCGTGAAACGCGCGTGAAACCGCCATGGCCCCCGCCCGGACGACTACCCCGCCCGCAATGACGCAACCTTGCCCCACTATGAAATCTCCCCACCCCACAACCCCGTGGCATCACCCGCAAACCCTGCCCCTGCCTCGTTGCAGGGTATGAACCTGACTAGACTGGCTCCCATGACTGAAAACGCGCAGCTTGTTGTGACCCTGTCCTGCCCGGACCGCCCCGGGATCGTGCACGCCGTGACCGGCGTGATCGGCGAGTCCGGCGGCAACGTCATCCAGTCCCAGCAGTTCGGCGACCCCGACACGGGCACGTTCTTCATGCGCGTTGAGGTGGACTCCCCGAAGGGTCGCGCGCCCATCGACGAGGGCCTGGCCCGCGTCGCCGAAGAATTCGGCGCAACCTACCGCGTCGACGACCTGGGCCGCAAGCTGCGCACCATCATCATGGTGTCGCGCGAAGGCCACTGCCTGACCGACCTCCTGTACCGCCAGCAGACGCAGGGCCTGCCCATCGACGTGATCGCCGTCGTTGGCAACCACCCGGACCTGGCGCCCGTCGCCCAGTTCTACGGCGTCCCCTTCCTGAACATCCCCGTCACGAAGGACACGAAGGCGCAGGCGGAGCGCCAGCTCCTCGACCTGATCGCCTCCGAAAAGGTGGAACTCGTCGTCCTGGCCCGCTACATGCAGATCCTCTCCGACCAGGTCTGCCGCGTCATGCAGGGCCGCGTCATCAACATCCACCACTCGTTCCTGCCGTCCTTCAAGGGGGCGCGCCCCTACGCGCAGGCCCACGATCGCGGCGTCAAGCTGATCGGCGCGACCGCGCACTACGTGACCGCCGACCTGGACGAGGGGTCCGATCATCGAGCAGGACGTCACCCGCGTCTCCCACGCCGACTCCACGCCGGACATGGTGGCGCTCGGCCAGGACGTGGAGCGCCGCGTCCTCGCGCAGGCCGTCCGCTTCCACGCGGAGCGTCGCGTCCTCATGAACGGCAACCGCACGGTCGTCTTCTCTCGCTGACGTCGGGTGCGCGGGGTGTCAAACACTGGCCCGGCGCTCCGCTGAGGTGCGTGTCCCACCGACGAGGCCGTGGCTGGCTCTCGCGGTGGGCACCTTCCATCTGCGCGAATGTCAGTCGCAGCGCCGTGAAAGTGTCGCGTGAGGGCCTCCCGGCGTGTCGCGTCCCTGTAACAAGAAAATGTGCGGCCAGGCGGTCATATTTGCCCTATGATCATGCGCTTCCGCGAATGCGTTTGTCACTTTGCCTGCAACGCTGAGACGTGATCTTTCGGTCATTTAGCGGGTAAGCGTCGCGTTGACCGTCTGATAAATGGCACACTTGTTACGTGGACGAAACGACTCAGCAACACGCTCCTGTCACCGGCTACGTTCCCGGTGGTTTTGACATGTTCCATCAGGGACACCTCAACATCCTGCGCGCCGCCCGCGAGCGCTGCGATCGTCTGGTCGTCGGCGTGACCTCTGACGAGGCGCTGATCCGCATGAAGGGCCGTGCGCCCGTTATTCCGCTGAAGGAGCGCTGTGACCTCGTGTCGTCGCTGCGTTTCGTGGATGCGGTGGTCGTGGACCTGGATCAGGATAAGCGCCTGGCGTGGCGCCTTCAGCCTTTCGACGTGCTCTTCAAGGGCGACGATTGGAAGGACACTCCCAAGGGCGCTCAGCTTGAGGCGGAGATGGCGGAGGTCGGCGCACGCGTCGTCTATCTGCCGTACACGCCGTCGACGTCGTCGACGAAGCTGCGTCGCTTTATCGCGCCTGAGGACTTTAGTGACGAGGCCTCGGCTGAGAAGTCTGACAAGGCGACGGAAGGGGAGCAGCAGTGAGCCTCCCTGTGGTGCTTGAACCGGGTGCTTCGTGGGGTACTCGCTTCACGACGTATCGTGCGGCCCTGGCCGCTGCGCAGAAGCCGGGCGCGGGTGTTCCCGCGTACATGCGTTGGGTGAACCGTGGGGCTGCGCGCCTGGCCGCTGCGGCGTGTGCGGCTTTCGGCTGGACTCCGAATTTCGTCAGTTTCATCTCCGTGTGCTTCTCGACGCTCGGTCTCATCGTCCTTGTCGCGCTCGAACCTGCGTGGTGGACGGGTCTGATCGTGGGCACGTCCCTGGCGGTCGGTTTCATGTTTGACTCGGCGGACGGTCAGGTGTCGCGCGTGACCGGTGCGTCGTCGAAGACGGGGGAGTGGGTGGACCACGTGGCGGATGCGTTCCGTTCCCCGGCGATTCACTTCTGCACGGCGGCTGCCGTTATGGTGTACCGTCCCGAGTCCTGGTGGCTCGCTATTGTCGCCCTCGTTTACGGGTGGGTGACGTCGGGTCAGTTCATGAGCCAGATCCTCGCCGAGCAGTTCGTGCGCGCCGCCGGGCGCAAGCAGACCCGTGGTGGCAACCTGCGTTCGTTCATCCTGCTGCCCACCGACCCGGGCGTCGTGTGCTGGACGTTCGCGCTGTGGGGCCTCGGCGCGCCTTTCATGGTGCTTTACACTTTCCTGGCTGTGGTCGCCGTCGCGCACTCGTCGATGTCGCTGCGTCGCCGTTACCGCGACCTGCGCGCCCTGGATGCCGCGGCGAAGCAGGGGGACGGTCATGCCTGAGCTCTCCGTCATCCTGCCCGCGCGTAACGCTGCGGGCACGATTGCGCGCGCCGTGGCTTCGACCCTGGCGGCCATGCCGACGGACTCGGAGTTGGTCGTCGGCAATGATTCGTCGTCGGATTCGACGGTCGGCGAGGCCATCCGCGGCGCGTCGCGCGGGGGAGTGGTCGATCCTCGCCTGCGTATCGAAGACATTACCCCGGGTGAGGGCGGCGTCTCGCGCGTCCTCACTCAGCTGATGGATCGCACCGATTCGCGCCTGGTTGGCCGCATGGACGCCGATGATGTCTCCCTGAAGGGGCGCTTCAAGCGCACGATGCGCGCCATTGAACGTGGCGACGACATGGTCTTCACGCAGATGATCGAATTGCGCGGCTCTCGTCCGGTGCCGCGCATGCCCTACGAGATCACGCCCGAGGACATGGGCTGGCATCTGCTGCTCACCAACCCTGTGTGCCACCCGACCATGCTGGCGACGCGCGAGATCATTGACCGTGTCGGCGGTTACCGCGCTGTTCCCGCTGAAGACTATGACCTGTGGATGCGCGTTGCGTCCGCGGGTGGTCGTATTCGTCGCCTGGCCGCCTGGGGCTTGCTGTACCGGATCCATCCGGGGCAGGTGACGGGAAATAAGGCGTGGCGCTCGGACTCGTGGAAGAATCCGGATCAGGCCCAGGCTTTCGCCGAGCTGTCGGCGCATCTGACGGGCCAGGAGCTGCCGCGCCTCGTCTCCCTCGTGTCTCTTCCTCGTGACAAGGCCGAGCGTGAGCTTGAGCGCTTCGTGCAGGTCTACACTCAGGGGGTTGCATCTCGACCCGCAACGTCCCGCCGCGTCCTCGAACGTCGGCTGAATGCGCGCGCCGCGTGGGTGCGCTCGAACCTTCAAGGAGAACACTCATGATCCTCACCCCTCCGCCGACTGGCGGTCAGCAGATCCTGCGTCACGCCCTGGGGCGTCGCTGGAGGACGATCGCTGCGGGGACTGTGTTTGGCATGCTTCTTGGTGTTGGCGCTGCCTTCGTGATACCTGTCACGCATTCCGCGACGGTGTCGATGACTGTGACGTCGCCGACGCTCACGCCTGCGCCCGCGATTCGTGCGTCGCTGTCGAACACGACGGACATGGTGACTGAGCAGGGAATCGCGAAGTCCGCCGCCGTCCTGGACGCCGCGGCCGCGACCATCGGCGGCGGGGCGACCGCTGACGAGCTGCGCGAGAACATGGAGGTGTCGGGCGACACGAATGGCACGATCGTCAAGATCGAGTACTCCGCGCCTACCCGCGCCGAGGCCGTCAAGGCCGCTGACGCGATCTCGGACGCCTATCTCAAGGAGCGTACGGCCCTCGTCGAGCAGCGCGCGAACGAGATGGCCTCCGCCGTGAACGAGCAGATTGCCACCTTGGAGGCCGAACTCAAAAGCCTGAACCCCGTCGTGGATGAGGACGGCGACGTCGTGAGCACTAACCCGCGCGCCAAGGAGCTGACCGAAGACATCAACAAGCTGAAGGAACAGGCCGCGACGCTGGAGCCCTACCACGCCACCGCCGGCTCGTCATCACGAGTGGCGATGCTTCGATTGACACGGTTGAGCCCGCGAAGTCCCGCCTGATCCTCATTTTCACGGTCGTCGGTCTGTTCGCTGGCCTGGTGTTGATGCTTCTGCGTGAGACGCGCGCTCGTACCCTCGATTCGCCCACGCAGCTGGCTGACTTGACGGCTCTGCCCGTGTGGAGCGCCGAGGAAGGCGCGCCCGAACCGTGGCTTGCTCCCACCCGTATGCTCGCGATGGCGATTGATCGCGACCACTGGGTCGACCTCATTACTGACGCCTCCGACGCGGAGTCCCGTCAGCTGCACCGCGTCCTGTCGCGTTCGCTCGCCGAGACTCGTGTGCCGACGCCTCGCCTGATCGACATCTACCAGCCCCTGGCCTCCCTGCTTGACGAGGTCCGTCCTTCCCGCCACGTGCTCATCGCCGTGCGTAAGGGCCACGACCTCAAGGAGCTGCACGCCCTCCTCAACGAGCTGGCCATCATCAACCGCGAGGTGAACGGCATGCTCTACCTGGATGGCACGGTGACGGCCGGGGCCGAGGACCTGGCTGAGCCTGCGCCCGTCGCTCAGGTGATCGAACCCACGGACGAGGTCGTGGCGGACCCGTCCCCGGAAGAGACGGCTATCCTGCGCAAGGTAGAAGTCAGCTCCGAGCCGACCCCCAAGAAGACGTCGGACAACAAGGCGTCCAAGAAGAACGACTCCACCGATTCGAAGGATAAGAAATGAGTGCCGAGGAGACCCTGGTGGTCGACGATCAGGCAGCGTCCATCTGGCACGTTGACCGCACCGCCCGCGTCACCCAGCTGATTTCGGGTGACCCGAAGGACCCCCGCGCGCTCGTTCTCGTGCGCGACAATGGGCGTAACTCCGACTTCGTCGAGATCGAGGGGACGGCTCACCCCGAGTACTCGGCGCGCGTCGCCGCAGTCGAAGCTGCGTCCCCGCGCGGATGGGAAGAAGGTGCCGGCGCGAAGGTCGACGCCACGGTCATCATGTGCACGGTCGGCTCCTGCGACATGCTCGAGGCTGCGGTGCGCGCGATTCTGGCCCAAAAGCATCATCGCTTCACGCTGGTCGTCGTGGATAACGCTCCCGAGACCGGCCAGACACGCGAGAAGCTCGCGAGTATCGACGACACGCGCATGACCATCGTGTCCGCCTCGCGTCCCGGCCTGTCGCGCGCCCGCAACCGTGGCGTGCTGGCCGCCCGCGGCGAGGTCATCGTCTTCACCGACGACGACGCGATCGTCGACCCCGAACTGGCTGACCGCGATGATCGATCCCTTCACGGCTTCGCCGTACGTGGCTGCCACCACCGGCGTTGCCCTGCCGCTGGAGGAACGCTACAAGCCTCAGCGTTGGTTCGAATCGCGCGGTGGCTTCCCCAAGGACATGAAGCCCCGCGTGTGGTGCGCGGGCGACATGCCCGAGGGCCTGGAGGTGCTGGGTGAGAAAGGGTGAAGGAGGCCCGCTCTTCCCGATCACGACGGCTCGCGTGGGCGCCGGCGTCTGCATGGCCATGCGTCGCGACGTCCTCATGGAGGTCGGCCCCTTCGACCCCGCGCTCGGCGCTGGCACCTCGACGCGAGGCGGCGAGGACCTCGACATGTTCGCGCGCATCCTGGCCACGGGCGACGTCATCATCCACACGCCTGACGCCCTCGTGCACCATCGTCACCGCGTCGACGAGGCCGGCCTGGATAAGCAGATCCGCGGCAACGGCTCCGGCATGGCCGCTCTGCTGACGAAGGCCATCATCGAGAAGCCCTCGGTCCTGTGCACCCTCGTGGGACGCATTCCCCGGAATCCTCAAGCGCATCAAGCCCGGCGGTGCCCGCGTGGCCGGCCGTGATGACGATACGCCCGGCTCGCTCACCAGGTCGGAAATCAAGGGCTTCCTGGAGGGCCCTTCCTCTACCTGTCTTCGCGCAGGCGCAACAGGCTCGCCCCGCTCCACCCGGCTGACGAGCCAGCGGCCGACGCGACCGCGCAGAACAGCGCTGACGCAGCCCCGGCCTCGTCCGAGGAACGTGGCACTCCTGAAGGGAACACGAGCGCGTGAGCTGGGGCCGCGGAATCTGGAGGAAGCCGCCACCGGCGCGCATCGGGCCGCTGCGGGAGGACGCGCAGGACCTGCCGGCGTGGCCCTTCGTCGCGGCCTACTCGATGTACCTGCTCTGGTGGGTCATGGGCTCCGGCGACCTGATGTGGCCGTTCTTCGGAATCATCATGCTCGTGCTGATGCTTGGCCGAAGCGGTCTGCGTTTCCCGCCCGGAACGATCATCTGGATGTTTTTCCTGGCGTGGGTGTTGGCGTCTATGTCGATGCTCGACTCGGGCGGGCGCGTCATTGGTGCGTTCTACCGCTTCCTGCTCCAGCTCGCTCCCGGTATCTTCGCGGTCTACGCGTACAACGCGCGTAAGACGCTGAGCGTGCGCGTCATCGTGGGCACGATGTGGGGTTTTCTCCTGTCGACCACGATTGGTGGCTTCATCGCCATGGCGTGGCCCGAGCTGCGCTTCAAGACGCTCATGTACTACCTGGTGCCGAAGCCGCTGCACGCCAACGACTTCGTCAAGGAGTTCACGAAGCGCGCCACCACCCAGTGGAACCCGTCGTCGTGGATTCTGTCCGACCCGCGTCCCTCCGCGCCGTTCATCTACGCGAACACGTACGGCAACGTGTACTCGATGATCTTCCCGCTCGCGCTGATTTTTGCGTACGTGCTGTGGCGCGAGCGCTCGACATATCGTTTCATCGTTGTCGGCGTGTGCGCGCTGTCGATCATTCCGGCGGCGGCAACGCTCAACCGCGGCATGTATATCGGCCTCATCGTCATCGTGACGTGGGTCGGTTTCCAGCGCCTGCGCGCCGGGGCGTGGCGCACCGTTCTGGGCATCATCGCTGCCCTCATCGTCGCTGTGGTGGCCTGGCTGTCCACGCCCGCCTCGAAGTCCCTGTTCGACCGTCTCCAGGAATCCTCCTCAACCGCGGACCGTGCGTCGAACTACCTGGAGACCCTCGACGAGCTTGCTGAATCGCCGTTCCTGGGATTTGGTGCTCCTCGCCCCTCGGCGTCGTCCTGGCTGCCAGCCTTTGGGCACCCAGGGCCAGTTCTGGACCGTCATCTTCTCCTACGGCCTCGTCGGCATTTTCCTGTTCATCCTGTTCTTCCTGCGCATGTTCCCGCGCATCTGGCGGGCCAAGGACGTCTACGGTTCGATCCTGGGCGGCATCATGCTGGCCACCCTGGTCGAGCAGTTCTACTACGGCATGAACACGGGCCTGATGCTCTCGGTCGTCGCCGCCGCCTTGCTGTCGCGTCACCTGGAAGAAGAGAACGACCCGCTGCGCGTGGCCGCCGTACAAGCCGGTACACCCACGCCCGGTTCCGTTGCTGGTACGGTCCGCGTCGCGGCCCCCGTGCGTCTGGGCGAATGGGGAAGCCCCGCCGCGAACGACGGGGCTTTCTCCACTCGGATGCTCGAACGACTCAACAGGTCGGGTCGTCGGGGAAGGAGACACCGGAGAGCTTCCAGTTCTGACCATCCTTCACAAACTGAAAGTATGTGAGGGCGCGGGTCATGGTCGTGTCGTCCGTGAAAGACGTCCCCGCGTCGTTGAGGATGCGCACGGAGGAAGAGTCCACACAGGCCGACACGGTGAGGTTTCCGGCACCGTCATCGGCGATGACCTGCGGGTTTTCGACAGTTGGCGTGCCCTCGGAGTGCAGGCCTTCCTTCGCCCATTCGACAGCCTGCGCATCGAATTCTTCGAGCGCGGACTCGGTGAGCACGGAAGACAGGTCGGTCGCCTGGGCCTGCTCGGGATCGGTGTACGCGTCGTACAGGGTTGTCAGGATGTACGAGGCCTGGTCGCCAGCCTCGGTGGCCGTCTCCATCGCGCCGTTTGCGTTGGCGGGACCCGCCGACTGCGGCGTGATGGTCTTGGCGATGGATTGCGGGGCGTCGGATTGGCCGGGACCCACGCTCTGCACGCCGGAGGCTGCGGTGGTCTCAGTGTCGGAAGAGCCCGTCAGGCGCAGTACCACGACGATGACGAGCGCGATGACCAGGAGGATCGCTGCTGCCACGAGGCCCTTCTTGCGGGTGGGGGAGAGAGAGTTGATGAAGTTCATGTGTTTCCCATCGATCGGTTATAGGGAAAGGCTACCGCGTGGTAGCGGGAAGGTTACTCATGAGTGAGACAAATCAAGCCAGGCGGTCCCTCGCTCGCGGGGGCATCGTCGGGTTCGTCGGAGCCATGGCCTCGGCCATCCTGGGTTTCGCTTTCACGATCATTCTCTCGCGCATGTTGGGCGCGACCGGCGCGGGCGTCGTCACGCAGGCGACAGGCGTGTTCGCCATCGTCATGGCCTTGGCGAAGGTTGGCCTGGACTCCACGGCCATCTACCTGATGCCTCGCCTGTCCCTGGATGCGCCCCAGGAGATCCGCGCAACCCTGTCGTTTATGGCGACGATGACGGTGGGCGTGTCCACCGTGTGCGTCCTCATTCTCGAGGCCGTGGCCCCGTTGATCTGGAATGCCGAGGTGTCGGGTGCGACCCGCGCTGTCCTCTGGTTCGTCCCGATCGGTTCACTCACGCTCGTGGCGTCCGCCGCGCTGCGGGCGCTGGGTAACATGCGTGAGTACGTGCTCGTCCAGAACCTGCTGCTGCCGGGCCTGCGTCCCCTTCTGGTGGCCCTGGCGGCCGCGCTGACGGGTTCTCTGGCGCTCGTCTCAGTCGCGTGGGCCCTGCCCTTCGTCGTGGTGCTGGTGGCATCTTGGTGGCTGCTGCTGCGGCACATGCCGTCGGTGGCGGACTCTGAGGGGCGCTGGCCGAGTGTGCAGCGTCGTCGCCAGGTCGTCTCCTTCGCCCTGCCTCGCACCCTGACTGCCGGTCTCGAGCAGGCCCTGCAGTGGCTGGACGTCCTGCTGGTCGGCCTGCTCGCGGGCGATGCTGCCTCGGGTATCTACGGCGGTGCGATCCGTTTCATTCAGGCGGGCATGGTCGTCGATACGGCCCTGCGCGTCGTCGTCTCTCCGCAGTTCTCCAAGCTCCTGCACCAGGAGCGCATCAAGGAGCTGCGCGACCTCTACGGCACGGCCTCCATCTGGCTGGTGCTTTTCGCCGCGCCGATCTACGCGCTCATGGCGATCTACGCTCCGGCTCTCATGAGGATCCTCGGTGATGGTTTCGCGCCGGGCGCGAACGTGCTCGTTGTCCTGTGCATCGGCTCTATCGTGACCTTCATGGCGGGCAACATTCACTCGCTGCTCATCATGAGTGGGCGCTCTGGGGTGGGCGGCCGTGAACAAGGTTGTGGTGCTGACGCTGAACGTTGTGGGCAACGTCATTTTCATTCCTCGTGGAGGTATGGTCGCAGCTGCGGCGGTTTGGGCGTTTTGCATGGTGCTTGACGCTGCGATGGCGACCGTTCAGGTGTCGCGCTTCATCGGTGTGACACCGAAAATCTCTGAAGTGGTCAAGCCGATCCTTGTTGTGGGCGCATCTGCCGCAATTCCTGGTGGTTGTATAGCATGGTTGTGCGGACGCGATTCTTTCGTTGGGATGGTCGCTGGGTCGGCCCTCTCGGTCCTCGTTTTCGCTTGTGTTTGTTGGGCTTTTCGGGATCGGCTCCATCTCTCGGGACTTGGGTCCTTAGCAAAGAAAAAAAGCGGGGGTAAGGAAGGGGTGTATGAGGCACCTGTGAAGGTTTGACTTGACCGGCCGGTTGATGGACTATTCCTTGTTGTGTAATCCTTAGTGCAACAAGATTATTGTCCCGCTGAAAGGCCGTGTCATGGCTTCCGCACTTTCGCGCCTTGTAACCCTTGCATCTGCGCCGATTATCGCGTGTGCATCGCTTGCGTTCGCCCCGATGGCGCACGCAGATGATGGCAATCCACCTCCCGTTTCTCCTGGTCAAACCGTCCTTCACGACGGTTTGAGCGCCGCCACCGCAGCGGCCTCGTGCTGGGACATCAAGCAGCGCGATCCCAACTCTCAGGACGGCACCTACTGGCTCCAGACCCCCGCGATGGACGCCCCCGCCCAGTTCTTCTGTGATCAGACCACAGATGGCGGCGGCTGGGTCATGATCGGTCGTGGCCGCGAAGGCTGGGAGCCGTGGAGCGGCGGCAAGGGCGATCCGGCGAAGCTCGCAACGCGCGAGCGTAACCAGTCGGCCTTCGACGTCGTTCAGCTCTCCAACGACGCTGTCAACGGCCTGCTCAACAATGAGGACGTCAAGGACCAGCCGGACGGCGTGCGCGTCCTGCGCTCGTGGAGCGCCTCGGGCCGCTCCTACCAGAAGCTGGACCTGAAGTTCTCCAAGATGACGGACTTCGTGTGGCCCTTCAAGATGGCTCACCCGGTGAGCGTCTCGATGGACGGTGCCAGTCCCCGTCTCCGGCCTCCTGTGGAATACCCTCGGCTACGACCAGGGGCTGGAACGCCCTCCAGGTCTACCCGTCGGCGCGCACCGGCTGGACTGTCGGCTGGGGCTATGGCATCGGTGCCGGAAACTGGGGTGGCGACCTGAGTTCTGCGTCTTCCTTCTTCCACAAGAACGGCCAGACGGTCTTCGCCCTACTCTGAGGCCTACGTGCGTCCGCGCATCGCCTCCGACTCCTCGGCCTTCACCCGCATCCCGGACGAGGGCGAGGCTGGCTTCACCGTGACCCGCGCCGTCTCGAACTACGCGGCCACAACCTCGTGGGGCGTAACCGGGTAACATCAACGGCTCCTACGCGGAAGGATCCATTCAGGTCCAGGCCCTCAAGCAGGTCGGCTCCACCATGTACGTCGGCGGTAACTTCACCGGCGTCAAGCAGGGCGAGAACGGTTCCGAGAACCCGTCGCGCGGCCTGGCGGCCTTCGACGTCAATACGGGCGACTGGACCGGCCAGGCCTTTCGACTTCAACAATCAGGTCAAGGCCCTCCTGCCCCTGCCCGACGGTCGCCTCCTCGTGGCCGGCGACTTCACGCGCGTCAACGGCGAGACTCACGTCGGCACCGTCGTCATCGACCCCTCCACCGGTCAGGTCGACCCCTCGTGGGACCTGTCGATCAGTAACGCGCTGAACGGCGGCCAGGTGAGCGTGCGCGCGCTCGACTACTACGACGGCAACGTCTACCTGGGTGGTGTCTTTCACGCACCTGAGTGGCGGCGGCTCCTCCAAAGGTCTACGGGCGCAACGCTGCCCGCGTGTCTCTCGACGGGCGCCCCGACCGCAGCTGGAACCCGGAACTCAGCGGTTCCGTTCAGGCCGTGGGCGTCAGCGAGGCTAACGGTGCCTTCTACGCCGGCGGACACTTCACCCGTGCACACGGCTCCGAGCGTGCATGGTACGCGGCGAAGTTCTCGACCCAGCCCGGTGCCGCCCAGGACTTCGAATTCAATTTCGAACCTTCCACCGTGAGCGCCGGCAAGTACCAGCAGACCATCGCCACCGGCGGCAACCGCGTCTTCATCGGCGGCTCTGAGCACTCCCTGTTCGGCTACGACACCGGCACGAAACTCGCGCACCTCCGGCACCCGTCACCATGAGCATGGGCGGCGACATGCAGGCCAGCACCATCTCCTCCAAGAACGTCATTTACGGCTCCTGCCACTGCTCTGACGGTGCCTACCAGGACAAGTACGACTGGGCCGTGTCCGACCGCTGGTCTCGTATCGACGAGATCAAGTGGGTGGGCGCGTGGGACGCAACCACCGGCGAGAAACCTGCACTGGACCCCCTTCGAGCTCTCCTCCAAGCGCAAGACCGGTGCGTGGGCGCTCACGACCGATACCAACGGCAACCTGTGGGTCGGCGGCGACTTCGACCTGTCGCATATCGACGCTTCGCGCACTCAGTGGAACGGTGGCTTTGCTCGCTACGACAACCGCGACAATGTAGCCCCCGAGACCCCGACGCTGGTGCGTACGACCGCTTCCACGGCCTCGTCCGTCACCCTGGCCTGGGAAGGCGTCTCCGACGCCGTCTCCTACGAGATCCTGCGCGACGATCGCCCGATCGCCTCCACGACCTCGGCCAGCGTTGAGGTCCCGCGCGGCGGCGACAACCGCTTCTTCGTGCGCGCCGTCGACGCTGCGGGCAACCGCTCCGCCACCACCGCCGTCTACGTGCCTCCGGCCGACGGCGAGGTTGACCCCACCAACCCCGTCCTCCTGGACGCTGGTGCCACCTGGAACTACCGTGCGCTCAATAGTGCCGCCCCCGAGAACTGGAACCAGGCCTCGTTCGACGACTCCCAGTGGTCCACCGGTGCCGCCCCGCTCGGCTACGGCGACCCGAGCATCGCGACCGTCCTGCAGTCGAACATCGCGCGCCCCGTGACCTCCTACTTCCGCTCGCACTTCAAGGTCGCCGACGCCAAGGCGCTCAAGGGTGTCACCGTGAAGTACCTGGCTGATGACGGTGCCGTGGTCTACGTCAATGGCACCGAGGTTGATCGCACGCGCATCGACGCAGGTGCCGTGAGCTACACGACGCGAGCCAACGCCGCGCCGAGCTACAGCGCGGCCTCGAACTCCCCTGTCCGAGGTCTTCGTGCCGGCCTCACTGCTCACCACCGGCGACAACGTCATCGCAGTCGAAACGCACGTGAAACTACACGCGCAGTGCGACCGTGGGCATGTGGGCCTCCGTGATCCCGCGTCGACGGAACGCCCGATTCGGCTCCGGGGACGACGATGTGAAGCCGGAGCCGCAGCCCCAGCCCGATCCGAGCCCGGTCCCGGTTCCCCACACTGAACCCTCAGCGCCCGCAAACCTCGAGGACGCCACCAAGCCCATCGACGTGAGCGCCATGACGAACGGCGAGATCATCCCTTCGGCTTCCACCCAGTGGAACTACTGGACCGCCATGGCAGCTCCCGCCTCTGACTGGGCAACGACCGCATCCCTGGCGGACTGGTCGCGCGGCGCAGGCCCCATCGGATGGGGAGACTCGGACGCGGTCACTCGCCTGGACATCGCCAAGAAGGATCGCCCCGTCACGTACTACTTTCGCGCGTGACATCGACCTGGGCACCATCACCCCCAATACCAGCCCTCACCGTCAAGGTGCGTGCGGACGACGGCGTCGTCCTGCGCATCAACGGACAGGTCGTGGACACGAAGCGTATGTCGCCTGGCAACATTAGCCACGACACGTACGCGAATGCGGCGGTTACTGCCCCCAGGCGGCCTCCGATCTGCTCGAGGTGAAGATTCCCTGCCAGCTACTTGACATCTGGGGTGAATCGCATCGGCGTTGAGGAACATATCAACTACAAGGGCACGCCGTCCATGTCCTTTGATTTGTCCGCAACAATGGCCAAATAGAGCGAACATCGTGTCGCTTCATGCAGGTTGAGGGTGATGTCGTGACTAGTTTGGGCAGTTTGACCGACCTCATATATTCCTGTTGACAGGGGGAGCCCTCGCCGTTCTGGCGAGGGCTCCTTCGTATGTGGTAGAACACTCTCGTTTTTGGCTAACCACATGGTTGAGCGTGATGGGTTTTCGTGACACTATAGGGGTAACCATTAATGCGATACCAGTGAGGATCCGATGAAGACTATCCGCCGCTGCTTGGCCCTCGGCCTGGCATCAATAACCGGTTTCGGAGTGCTTGCACTCAGCCCCGTCGCAGCTCAGGCGGCGGTTGACCCCCTCCACGATGGCCTCTCCGAAGCGACTGCTGCGGCCTCATGCTGGGAGATTAAACAGAACAACCCGCGCTCGTCGGACGGCACCTACTGGCTCCAGACGGCCACAATGGATGCCCCCGGCCAGTTCTTCTGCGACCAGACGACGGACGGTGGCGGCTGGGTCATGATCGGTCGCGGCCGTGAAGGCTGGGAAACCTGGAGCCAGGGCAATGGCGACCAGACTCGCCTCCAGACCCGCCCGCGCACTCCCGGCGACTTCGAGGTCGTCCAGGCGTCCCACGAGACCGTGAACGGACTGCTCGGAGGCACCAAAGTTTCTGACCTCCCGGACGGAGTCATGGTCCAGCGTGCCTGGAACCACCGAGGGCAGCGCCTACCAGACCGTGCGCATGCAGTTCCCCAAGATGCGTGACTTCATCTGGCCCTTCAAGAGCGCCCATCCCCGTCAACGTTAAGTTCAACCGCGAGTGGTGGGTCAACGGCGGTATCGTGTGGTCCGGCTTCGGCACGAACACCAGCTGGGGCTACGTCAACCTGAATGCTTCTCCTCAGAACCAGTACACGATGGGCTTTGGATACGGCCCTCTCGCGTCCTCCTGGTACGACACCTCCTCCTCGACGTCGTTCTTCCACCGCAACGGCTCCATCATCAACCCCTACGCGGAGGTCTACATCCGTCCCGAGCTGAGCTCCACGGACTCCTCTTTCCGCGCGATCGGTGACGGCGGCACTGCCGCTGAGACCCAGAAGGCATCGGTCTCCGAATTTGCGACACCCACGACGTGGGGCGTGACCGGTAACCTCAACGGCTCGATCCAAGAGGGAAGTATCCAGGTCCAGGCCTTCGAACAGGTCGGCTCAACCATGTACGTCGGCGGTAACTTCACCGGCGTGCAGAAGGGCAAGAACGGCTCGGAGACCACCAGCCGTGGCCTGGCAGCCTTCGATGCCACCACCGGTGACTGGACCGGTCAGACCTTCGATTTTAACAACCAGGTGAAGGACCTCGTCGAGCTGCCCGGCGGTAAGCTGCTGGCAGTCGGTGACTTCACCAAGGTCAACGGTGAAACCCGCGTCGGAACCGTCCTGATCGACGCTGCCACCGGCCAGATTGATCCCTCGTGGGACCTGCAGATCCGCAATGGCAACGCGTCCGTCGTGACCGTTAAGGCTGCAAAGGTCATCGGCCAGCATATCTACCTGGGCGGCGCGTTCACGCACCTGACGGGTAACGGCTCCTCCTCCGTGTACGCCCGCAACGGTGCCCGCCTGGACCTGTCCGGCAAGCCTGACCGCTCCTGGAACCCCGAGTTCAACGGCAGTGTCATCGACATCGACGTGGACGAGAACGACTCCTATTACTACGCCGCGGGCCACTTCACTCGTGCACACGACCTCGTTGCCGAAAATGCCGCCCGCCTGGGCACCGGTGCCGGAGCCGAGCTCGACCAGTCCTGGTCCTTCCGCCACTCCTACTTCATCGGCAAGTACCAGCAGGCTGTCACCGTCGGTAATGGGCGTGTCTACTTCGGTGGCTCCCAGCACTCGCTGTTCGGCTACAACACCTCCGACATGACCCGTACCTCCGGTTCCATCACCATGCAGAACGGCGGCGACCTGCAGGCGACCACTGCCTCTGCGACCGGCGTCGTCTACGGCTCCTGCCACTGCTCCGACTACGCTTTCCAGGACGCCTACCAGTACCTCGCCCTCGGCGACACCTGGACGCGCGCCGACGAGATCCAGTGGGTCGGCGGATGGGACCAGGCCACCGGTCGCCAGATCGGCTGGACGCCCTACCGTCTGTCCTCTCTGCGCTCCACTGGTGCCTGGGCCCTCGAAATGGGTGATGACGGTGCCCTGTGGGCCGGCGGTGACTTCAACTTCTCCTACACCTCCAAGACGGACGGCCAGTGGTCCGGCGGCTGGGTGCGCATGCCCGCACGCAGCGCCACCGCCCCCGCCGTGCCCGCCAACCTGCGCGCCTCCGACGGCAACGCGAAGGAGGTAACCCTCAAGTGGTCGTCCGTGCCCGGTGCCGAGTCCTACGACATCCTGCGCGATGATCGCACAATCGCCACCACGACCTCGACCTCCATCACCGTGCCCCTGGGAGGCAACAACCGCTTCTTCGTGCGCGCCGTCGCCTCCGACGGCCTGCGAGGTGCCTCGACCCACGCCTACACGGTCGACGCCAACGGCCAGCCGACCCAGCCCGACGACTCGACCATCCTCGTTGAGGACGACGCCACCTGGGCGTACCACTGGTCGACCGACGCCGTGCCCGCAGACTGGGCCCAGACCTCGTACGACGACTCCTCGTGGAGCCGCGGCACCGCCCCCATCGGCTACGGCGCAGCCGACCTGGGCACCACGCTCAAGCCCGGCACACCCAAGACCCGCCCGCTGACCACCTACGCGCGCACCACCTTCACTGTCGCTGACCCCACTGCCATCGGCGGCGTGAACGTTGCGGTGACGGCCGACGACGGTGCCGTGGTCTACGTCAACGGCACCGAGATCGTACGCCAGCGCATGAACGATGGTGCCGTCACCGCAGGAACCTACGCGTCCGCCTCCGTGACGACCGCCTCCGCGCGCGCCGACCGTCAGCTGGTCTTCGTCCCCGCGTCCCAGCTCGTCGCTGGAACCAACACCCTGGCCGTCGAGACACACCTCAACTACCGGTCCAGCTCCTCGATGACCATCGACGGCACCGTCCAGGTCGTGGCAAAGGCTGATGTGCCCGAACCCGAGCCGCAGCCCGAACCCGAGCCGGAACCCGCGCCGCAGCCCGACCCGGACAAAGCCAATCACCCCGGATCCCGATCAGCCCCTCGAGGTACTCGACGTATCCGGCGTGAACTTCGGTGAGTTCCTGCCCACCGGACAGTACTGGAACTACTGGAACTCCAAGGACGCTCCCTGACGCCGCGTGGAACTCCACTGCCGACCTGTCACAGTGGAAGCATGGAGCCAGCCCGCTGGGCTGGGGCGACCGCGACGCCGCTACCCCCTTCGTGCTCGCCGCCTCCGAGCGACCCATCACGACCTACTTCGCCCGTGACGTGAACCTGGGCACCATCAGCGCTGACTTCGAGCTTACCCTCGACGTTCGCGTCGACGACGGCGCCGTCATCTACGTCAACGGAACCGAAGTAAAGCGCGTGAACATGCCGGAAGGTACCGTCACGAACAACACCAACGCCAAGTCCAACGTGTCCCTCGGCGCAGCCAAGAAGAATCTTGCCACGGTGTCCGTTCCCGCGTGATGTTCTCAAGGACGGTGTCAACCGCATCGCGGTCGAAGAGCACGCCAACTACGCTGGTGCCGTCTCCGTTTCCTTCGACCTGAAGGCAAGCCTGCTGAGGTAGGACTATGACTGACAAGTCGCTCGTCGCTGGCGGTCTCGACATGAACGAGGCCGCCAGCGCGGTCGTGCCAAACGTCCGACCCTGCTTTGCGACGCGCGCGTGCTCACCCCCGGGCACGCGACCACCTGGCTGAACCATTGGTCCCTCCTGCACGCGGACTTCCCAGCGCTCGTCGCGCATGGACACCATCGGGCTTCGATGGGAACATTCCTGCAGATGCGCTTTGCGCGGTGCCGGGCACGGGTACGAACGTCAGTCGTACGTCCACGGATCTCGTTCTGCCCCTACGTGTTCGACCGTCTCGAAGATGGATACGCGCATAACGGTGATCGGTGCACGTTCACGGAGGCCGGGCAGGCTGTCGCACAGCGCCTCAGTCGCTCGACGTCCAGCTATTGACGGCTACGACGGCCTGCGCCGCCTCAAGGCCAACCCGTCCATCCTGACGGACTTTCATCCGCGCCTAGCGATCGTTGGACTCGGTGCGGGGCTTCAGGACGTCGTCGCATCCTGGGTCCTCGAGCAGGTCCCTGAGGCGTCCGTGTGTGCTGCTGGCGGCTGGATCGACCAGTACGCAAAGGCTGCCGATGACTACTTCCCCGACTGGGTCCACAACGCTCGCCTGGGCTGGGCGTGGCGCATCGCGCACGAACCCAAGCGCCTGACGAAGCGCTACACGGTGGAGGCTCTGGACTTCATTGCTCACTGGCCTGAGCTGATCCGTCGCCTTGAGGCCATGGGTACCTTCGACGAGCTGGGCCTCGTCGTGGAGAAGAAGGCGTCGCAGGCGTGATACGCACGGCGTAAGTGATGCTCGCTGAGGCGGGCCGAACCCCACGGGTTCGGCCCGCCTTGCCGTATGGTCTCAGCTGGGTGTATGTGTCGCGCTGACAGCACCATCTCCCGGGCCAACACCATGTGGGTCGGAGTGGGCGTAGTCGCTCCCGTTGACAGAGAGTCTGGCTGGGTGAGGTCGTGAGGGATGCGGGAAAGGATTGCCAGACGTTCGAAGTCTGGCGGTCTGCGAGGCGTGTCCGACATGCGAGATGAGACGCTGTGACGACTTTCTGTCAAGATGTGTGTCGAGCGTAATATGCGGCTCTTCAGAGCTGATTCAAGTGGTCATCGACGTCTCGTGAGCCGGATGGAAAGAGTGTCGCACGTGCCAGCTGTCGAATATGCGAGGTTGTTAGGGTGCGCAACAACCGTTATCGAGGTTTTTGACATCGGGCTATCAGAGAGGCTCGAAGACGGGTTTGACAGTGGCGACGGTGTCAAACGACTGTGGGCATCATCGATGCTCAAATCTAGCATGTGGTATTGCCGCTCCTGCTGTGATGGTGCTGATAGGGGAGCTGAGCTGTCCTACTGGTCCCTCGAGTCTGTCAGTGCGTATGTCATCGTGGAGTCAGTTATGTGCCGTCGGCGCACGTGATGTTTGTGAGGGTGCTGCTGGCGCTCCTGGCTGACTCTGATTGCGCCAGCGTCTGCGCGTTGTTCCGAGGGTTTGAGGTGTCTTCAAGGCGCTGTGGCGACCTTTTATAGCGTGCCCCTATCTATGCGGGCATGCGACGCATTGTGTGCGTCAAAGGGTGAGGCCCGAGCCGTTTGGCTCGGGCCTCACCCTATTTCACACACGCAGAAAGAATCAGTAGGCTCCCTCGTGGCGCAGCAGAGCGGGAATGGTCTGCAGCACGATCCACGCATCGAGCGTGAGGGAACGGTGCTGGGCGTAGGACAGGTCCAGGTGGACCGTCTCGTCCCAAGAAAGGTTGGAGCGCCCGGAGATCTGCCACAGGCCGGTAATACCCGGGCGGACCGCGAACTTGCCCATGACGCGCGGCTCGTACTGCGCAACCTCGCTGGGGAGCGGGGGGCGCGGGCCGACGAGAGACATATCACCGCGAAGAACGTTGAAGAGCTGGGGGAGCTCGTCGATCGAGGTCTTACGCAGCAAGGCCCCGATGCGGGTGACGCGGGGGTCGTTGGCCATTTTGAACATGACGGAGTTACCGGCGCTGGCGTCGGCCTCGTTGGCCTCAGTCAGGGAGGCCTTCATGGCTTCCGCATCAACGTGCATGGTGCGGAACTTAAACATGGTAAAACTCGTGCCGTCGAGGCCCACGCGCTCCTGCTTGAAGAAAGCGGGACCGCCGTCGTGCAGGCGCACCATCGCCGCAACGATGATCCACACCGGTGTCAGCAGGATGATGCCGATAAGCGAGGCGATAATGTCGCACATGCGCTTGATGGCGTTGTCGGCGGACGCGGCGAAATCCGACGCATGCTCGAATGCGAGAGCCGTCGAGGCGGCGCGTGCAGTTGGCTTCATCAAAGTTGTCATCTGTGCGTCTTCCTTCTACTTCTTCAAACTCAAATACTGTAGGTCGGTTAGAGGAGTGAATTCCCCGATGGTCAGGACATTTACTGAGTAAGTAATCCCTGAGCGCCTCAGTCACCGTTAGGTGTTAACCCTAGTCTATCCATACGGTTAACTTGTTTGCTAACCAAAGGGTTAAGTACAAGCGAAAATGGGCTGTGATTTCACGTATTGAGACTGTCTGTGGAGTCGCGGTGTCGTGTCGGGTGACCGTTCGGTCGATTCCTGACATTTTGGCAGAATGCGCGGGTTAATGGGGAGAGATAGACTTGTACATGCGTCGTGACTGGCGAAATAGGTGGGGTACCACCGGGGAGCGGCGTGCCTGCATCGAGAGCCGCCCGCCTGGGCTTGAAGTTGCCGACATCACATTCGACTGATCAACAGGAGAACCATATGGACTCCCTCAACGACATGACACTGGCGCAGCTGGATCCCGAAATCCAGGCAGTGCTGGACGCCGAACTGGGACGTCAGCGAGACACCCTCGAGATGATCGCATCTGAGAATTTCGTTCCGCGTGCAGTCCTTCAGGCCCAGGGCTCCGTCCTGACGAACAAGTACGCAGAGGGCTACCCGGGTCGTCGCTACTACGGCGGCTGCGAGTTTGTCGATGTTGCTGAATCGCTCGCCATTGAGCGTGCCAAGCAGGTCTTCGGCGGCGACTACGTCAACGTGCAACCCCACGCGGGCGCGCAGGCTAATGCTGCCGCCCTCATGGCAATGGCAAACGTCGGTGACCCGATCCTGGGCCTGTCCCTGGCCCACGGCGGCCACCTGACTCACGGCATGCGCCTGAATTTCTCGGGCAAGCACTACAGGGCGGTCGCCTATGAGGTCGACCGCGAGACCATGCGCATTGAACCCGAGAAGGTCCGCGAGGCCGCCCTCGCCGAACGCCCGCGCGTGATCATCGCCGGCTGGTCGGCCTACCCGCGTCACCTCGACTTCCAGGCATTCCGTGACATCGCAGACGAGGTTGGCGCAGCCCTCTGGGTGGATATGGCTCACTTCGCTGGCCTCGTGGCCGCAGGCCTGCATCCGAACCCCGTCCCCTTCGCCGACGTCGTCACGACGACGGTTCACAAGACCCTGGGCGGGCCTCGTTCTGGCATGATCCTGTCCTCGCGCGGCGAGCAGTGGGGCAAGAAGCTCAACACCGCCGTGTTCCCCGGCCAGCAGGGCGGCCCCCTCATGCACGTGATCGCCGCGAAGGCCATTGCCATGAAGGTCGCGCAGACCGAGGAGTTCAAGGACCGCCAGCGTCGTACCCTCGAGGGCGCGCAGATTCTTGCAGAACGCCTGGGTGCGGACGACGCAAAGAACGCGGGCATCAAGCTGGTCACCGGCGGCACCGACGTGCACCTGGTCCTCGTTGATCTCGTCGAGTCCGAGCTCAACGGCAAGCAGGCCGAAGACCTGCTGCACGAAGTTGGCATCACCGTCAACCGCAACGCGGTGCCCTTTGACCCGCGTCCGCCGGCCGTCACCTCGGGTCTGCGCATCGGCACCCCCGCCCTCGCGACGCGCGGTTTCGACGCCGAGGACTTCGCGGAGGTCGCAGACATCATCGGTACGACGCTGGCGCAGGGTGCGTCTGGCAGCAATGTTGAGGTGGATGCCCTGCGTGCCCGCGTCAAGAAGCTCACGGACAAGCACCCCCTGTACGCGGGACTCGAGCAGTGAGGGCTCCCTGGGAGGGACCCGCGCGGGTTCTTGATGGCACGGCGACCGCCGCAGCTATCAAGGCTGAACTCAGGAGCGCGTGGATCGCTTGCGCGATCTCGGGGTCGTCCCGGGCCTCGGCACGATTCTTGTGGGCGAGGACCCCGGGTCCGTTGCCTACGTCGCCGGCAAGCACCGCGACTGTGCCCAGATCGGCGCGGAGTCGATCCGCGTGGATCTGCCCGCGGACGCGACGCAGGAGCAGGTGGAGGCCGCCATCGATCAGCTCAACGCTGATCCGGCGTGCACGGGATACATCGTGCAGCTACCGCTTCCTCGTGGCATCGACACCAACGCGGTCCTGGAACGCATTGATCCGGCCAAGGACGCGGATGGGCTGCACCCGATGAATCTTGGTCGCCTGGTCCTGCGCGGTTCGGGTCCCATCGACTCGCCGCTGCCTTGCACGCCGCGCGCGGTCATCGAGCTCGTGGAGCGCCACGGGATCGACCTGGCCGGTAAGAACGTGTGCGTGGTTGGGCGCGGCGTGACCGTGGGGCGTTCGATCGGTCTGCTGCTCATGCGCAAGGAAGTGAACGCGACGGTCGATGTGTGTCACACGGGCACGATCAACCTGGCTGATCACGTGCGCCGAGCGGACGTGATTGTTGCAGCGGCGGGTTCTGCGGGAATTATTACTCCCGAGATGGTGGCCCCCGGCGCGGTTGTCCTGGACGTCGGCGTGAGCCGCGTGACGGACGCCGACGGTAAGGCCCGCCTCAAAGGCGATGTCGCGGACGGCGTCGATCAGGTCGCCAGCTGGCTCAGCCCGAACCCGGGTGGAGTCGGGCCGATGACGCGTGCCCTGCTCGTCACGAACGTCGTCGAGGCAGCGGAACGCCAGGCGGGCCTCGGCCTCCAGTAAGCGGACCCTGTCGGTGACAATCGGTAGACACCTGATAATACGCGGGAGGCGCGGCGAGGAATCCAACTCCTCGCCGCGCCTCCTCGTTCCTCTAGACTGAAGAAAAACTCGCGTAAGGAGAAAACGATGACCCTGACGGTGACCACCGTGAACCTCAACGGCATTCGCGCCGCCCACAAGCGCGGCTTCCTCGACTGGCTGGGGGCGTCTGACACGGATGTGCTGCTCATGCAGGAGGTGCGTGCACCCGAGGAGATCTCCCGCGAGATCATGGGCGAGGCCTGGGAGAGCGTGTGGATTCCCTGCCGTATCAAGGGGCGCGCGGGCGTGGGTGTGGCCGTGCGACGCGGGCGCGCGCGCCTGGAGGGCGATCCCCGCCTGATCCTCGATGATGCTGAGTCGGACGTGGATTCGGGCCGGTGGCTCGAGGCTGTCGTGCGCCCCGAGGGCGGCGAGACACCGGTTCGTGTCGTCTCCGCTTACTTCCACTCAGGGGAGAAGGATACGCCCAAGCAGGAGGCGAAGATGGCGCACCTGCCGCGCATCGGGGCACGCATGGCCGAGCTGCTCGCCGAGGAGACGGACGGAGGCATGTCGTCGCTCGTGTGCGGCGACTTCAACGTTGTGCGCTCGCAGGCCGACATCAAGAACTGGAAGCCGAACCACAACAAGCGCGCGGGCGTCCTCGATGAGGAGATCGCCTTCCTCAACCAGTGGGTGGACGAGGGCTGGCGCGACACCGTACGTGACCTGGCTGGCGACGTGCAGGGACCCTACTCGTGGTGGTCGTGGCGCGGTCAGGCCTTCGTCAATAACGCGGGCTGGCGCATCGATTACCAGTACGCGACGCCGGCCCTGGGGGAGCGCGCGCGTTCCTTCGAGATTGGCCGCGCCGATGAGTATGCGGAGCGTTTCTCGGATCACGCGCCCGTCTCGGTGACCTACGACATCTGACGTTTCATCGACGAGGCCGTGGCTGGCCTGGGAGCGGAGGTGTCCTAGGCGGCCACGGCCTTTCGCGTATGCGCGCGGAGGTTGTGCCTGTGGGCGGTGCGAGGCCTGCGGGGTCTGGTGGGTCCGCTCCCAGTGACGAGAGGGCGGCGCGAGGCCTGCGGGGCCTGGCCGGGCTTCGAGATCGACCACTCCGAGCGAAGCTCGTGTGTGGCGATCTCGCGGGCGGGCCGCCGCCCGAGCGAGCCGTGGCGCGGACGGCGAGCGGGCGGGCAGGCCTCGCGCCGCCCGGAAGCGAGGTGGTGGAGGTGCCGCGCGGAAGTGTGGTGGCGAGGATGCCGCGCGGAAGCGAGGTAGGCAGGAGTTCAGCGTCCGGAGGCGTCGAAGTCGAAGAGGGCGATTGAGGAATAGATCCCGGATGGGTAGATGCGGTCCAAGCGGAAGCCGGGGACGATCCAGGAGGCTTCGACGGTTGCGCCGATGTCGAGGGCGAGGTCGAGGGCGACGTCGTCGACGTCCTGGGCGAGTGTGACGTGTGGGTGGTAGGGGAAGCGTGCTTCGTGGTCGAGGGGGCCGGAGCGGATTTCCTCGGCGATGTCGGTGCAGGCGTTCGCTCCTTCGGTGAGGGTCATGAAGGCGACGTTGGAGATGGGCCGGAAGGAGTCGGTGCCGGATAGGGTGATGCGGAAGGGGGCATGTCGGGCGGCGATGGCGCGTAGGTGGTCGATGACGTCGGCGCGTGCGTCGCGGGCGACGGGTGTGGGTGGCATGAGGGTGATGTGTGCGGGGATGCGTGATCCGGCGAGGTCTCCGAGGCGTAGGCGTAGGTCTGTTAGTGTGAGACCCAGGGTTCGGGGATGGCGACGACGACGCCGAGCCAGTCTTGGCCGGGGAGTCGTTGGGGGAGGAACATGTGGCCTGCCTGTGTCGCGGGGTGGGCTTCCCACTGTACCGGTGTGGTGGGGTTGGATAGCGCTTGAAGGTTGTGAGGGCGTTCACGTAGTCTTGTGGTGAGTGAGACCAAGGAGGATCTGATGACCGCTCTCGTGTGGGCCGATGCTGCTACCTCGGAGGAGGGGGCCGAGCAGGCTGCGGCTCTGTTTCGTGAAACGTTTGACTATGAGCTGAGGGGCGTGTGGAGTGCGCCTGGTCGCGTCAACATTATTGGCGAGCATGTGGATTATAACGGGGGGGCCGTGTCTGCCGATTGCGTTGCCGCATCGTGCGTTTGTTGCGTTGTCGCCGCGCTCGGATCGGGTGGTGCGTCTCGTGTCGACGCAGACGCGTGCGGCGGTCGATGTGTTGGATTTGGATACGTTGGGTCCGAAGGGTACGCCGGGTGAGGTGACGAACCATTGGACGGCGTATCTGGCGGGTGTGGCGTGGGCGCTGGATCGGGCGGGGTATGGGCCGTTGCGCGGTTTTGATGCGGCCTTGTGGTCGTGTGTGCCGCTGGGCGCTGGTCTGTCGTCGAGTGCCGCGTTGGAGTGTGCGACGGCGGTTGCTCTCGATGAGGTGTGCTCGCTGGGTCTGGCGGGCACGGTTGAGGCCCCCAACGACGAGGGGCGCAAGGTGCTCGTGGATGCCGCCCGCGCCGCTGAAAACCAGGTGGCGGGTGCGAACACGGGTGGCCTGGATCAGACGGCATCCCTGCGCTGTCGTGAGGGGCATGCGCTGGCCCTCGACTGCCGCGATATGTCGACACGCCAGGTTCCCTTCGACCTGAGCGCGGTCGGCCTCGAGCTTCTCGTCATCGATACGCGCGCGAAGCATTCGCTGGCGGATGGCCAGTACGGGTCGCGCCGCGCGGATTGTGAGGAGTCGGCTCGGATCCTGGGTGTGGATCAGCTGGTCGATGTGGAGGATGTGGACGAGGCCTCGGCTGCGTTGGGTGGTGAGCGTTTGGCTGCGCGCACCCGCCATGTTGTGTCTGAGATTGCGCGTACGCGCGCCTTCATCGAGCTGTTGGATGAGGGGCCGTTGGAGGGTGTGCGCGTGGCGGTTGCGGGTGCCCTCATGAATGATTCGCATGACTCGCTGCGTGACGACTATGAGGTGTCCTGCGAGGAGTTGGATGTGGCCGTGGAGGCGGCGCGAGCTGCGGGCGCGTACGGTGCTCGTATGACGGGCGGCGGTTTTGGCGGCAGTGCGATTGCGCTTGTCAGTGCGGATGCTGTGCTCGGCGTGGCCCGGGCTGTTGCGGACGCCTATGAGGCGCGTGGTTGGCAGGCTCCTCACTTCATCCGGGCTCTGCCGGGTGCGCCAGCGGGGCGGCTGAGCTAAAGAATCCTGAGACGATCCGAGGGGCCGGTGCTTCAGCATTTGAAGCACCGGCCCCGGCCTCGTTACACTTGAGGAAGCAACGAAAACGCGGGAAGGACGCAACATGGGGATCGGCAAACGAGCATGGCAGGTGGCGGGCGCGGCGGCTGGCGGCGCGAGTCTCTTCGGCGGCGGCGTGGCGATTGGGCGTCTGCTGCGCCTCGATTCCCAGCGCGGTGACTACCGTCGGTCCTGGGAGAATCACAATCTGGCCACGCTTGAGCGCCTGCGTCAGCTTGACGAGCACCCCGAGGGGGAGTCCCCTACTTGATCGTCTCCCTCGGCGATTCTTCCGTGCAGGGTATGGGTGCCTCGCGCGTCACCGAGTCCTACCCGGCGCGCCTGGCCTCGGCGATTACGCAGCAGATGGATCGCGAGGTTCTGCTGCTGAACCTGTCCCTTGTCGGGTGCCACCATCGAGTCCGTGGAACTCACTCAGCTCCCGCAGATGCGCGGCTTGGGCCTGCTGGACGGCCCCTACCGCCCCGACCTGGTGACGCTGACTATCGGTGGTAACGACGTGATGGCCGAGGATATGGCCCCCGGCCAGTTCGAGGAGCGTCTGCGTCGGATCCTGGCTGCGCTGCCGTCTGGTGCCCTCGTCTCCACGATCCCGTCGTTTGGCATCATGCCGCAGGAGAGCCGCGCGCAGGACATGTCCGACCGCATCCGCGCCGCTGTCGAGGACTCCGACGCGCACCTGGTCGACCTGCGTTCTCTCACCCAGGAATACTCGCTGCCGACGTACACGTTCGCCTACCACGCGGCGGACTTCTTCCATCCCAATTCGGCCGCCTACGCCAAGTGGGCGCAGCTCTTCGCCGACGCCTGGGCCGAGTCCCGACGTGAGCCAGCCCCCGTCGTCGAGGACGCCCCCAGTGGGACATGCTCTCGGCGCGGGTGGCACAATCGGAGTATGACGACTGACGGACCGTGGCTCGTCGTCGGGTTGGGTAACCCCGGCGCGCAGTATGCCTCCACTCGACACAACGTCGGGTATTTGACCCTCGACGTGCTGGCCGCGCGCGGCGGTGCGACCTTGACATCGCACCGCTCGCGTACGCACACTGCCGACGTGCGCCTCGGGATCGGCCCGGGTGGCGTGCCCGGCCCCCGCGTGATTCTCGCGCGCTCGGACAGCTACATGAACACCTCGGGCGGCCCGATCAGTGCGCTCGCCTCCTTCCTGAAGGTTCCCCCGGCTCGTATTCTCGTCATTCACGACGACATGGACCTGCCCGCGCACACCCTGCGCCTGAAGGTCGGTGGGGGAGAGGGCGGCCACAACGGCCTGAAGTCCCTCACGCAGCACCTGCATACCCGTGATTACGCGCGCCTGCGCATCGGCGTCGGGCGTCCCCCGGGGCGCATGGATCCCGCCGACTATGTGCTGGCCGCCCTGCCCTCCAAGGAACGCCCCGACTGGGACGTGACCTTCGAGCAGGCAGCTGACGTCGTCGAAGACATCGTGACCAAAGGGTTTTGCCCCCACCCAGATGATCCTGCACACCGGGTCCTGAACAAGGCGGTGCCCCACGTTGGGCACCACCGCGTACCCTCACCGCGAAAGGCAGCGCGTGCTACTTACCGGACTCCTCCCGGACATCTCCACCGATCCCGCGATCGAGACGGCCACCGACTCCATCGAGGCGGGCCGCTCGGGCACAATCGTCGCCCCCGTCGGTATCCGACCGCCCCTCCTCGCGGCCGTCGCCACGCGCGCGGCAACGCCGCTCGTGGTCCTCACCGCCACCGGGCGCGACGCCGAGACGCTGACCAACGCCCTGGCCTCGTGGATCCCGGGTGTCGCGATGCTGCCCGCGTGGGAGACCCTGCCCCACGAGCGTCTCTCGCCCCAGGTCGACACGATGGCCCGGCGCATCGCCGTCCTGCGCCGCCTCGTCCACCCGGTGGCCGGAGACGAGAGCGCGGGTCCGATCTCGGTCCTCGTCGTGCCTATCCGAGCGTTCCTCCAGCCGATTATCTCCGGCCTGGCGGACCTCGAACCCGTGCGCGTGCGCACCGGCGACATCCTGGACCTCACGGACGTCACGAACCGACTGGCTGAACTCGGATACGAGCGTGTCGACATGGTCGAAGGACGCGGCCAGATGAGCGTGCGCGGCGGCATCCTCGACGTGTTCCCGCCCCAGGAACCCCACCCACTGCGCGTCGAGCTGTGGGGCGACGAGGTCGACGACATCCGCGCCTTTTCCGTCTCCGACCAGCGAACCCTCGGCGAGGCCGCCGACGGGGTGTGGGCTGTGCCCTGCCGCGAACTGCTCCTCACGCAGGCTGTGCGCGCCCGCGCCCGCGAGGCCGCCGACCGCCTGCCCGGTGCCGCCGAGATGCTCAGCCTCGCCGCCGAAGGAATCGCGGCCCCCGGCATCGAATCCCTGGCCCCCATCCTTGTCAGCGGCATGGACTCCCTCCTCGACCTGCTGCCCGCAGGCTCACCGATCCTCGCCTCCGACCCCGAACGCATCCGTGCTCGCGCCGCCGACCTCGTCGCCACGACCGAGGAGTTCCTCGCCGCCGCGTGGAGCGCCGCAGCCGGGGGAGCCGACACCCCCCTCGAGGCCTCCAAGGCCTCGTTCCTCGACCTGGGGGACCTGTGGGGGAGTGGGACGCGCCCCTGGTGGGAACTCACCGACCTGCCGCCCGCCGACCTCGCCTCCGCCATCGACGAGGCCGACTCGCCCCTCAGCGGACGGCCCTGCCCCCGTCGTCGTCTCACCCACCCTCATGCGCGTGGGAGCCCGCGACGTGCACCCCTACCGCGGGGACTTCGCCCGCGCCGCCGCCGACCTCACCGACCTGGCCAGAGGCGGCTGGCGCATCGTCGTCACCACCGAAGGCCCCGGCCCCGGCCGACGCATCCGCTCCATCCTCACCGACGCCTCGTGCCCGGCCGCGCTCGCGGACAACGTGGAAGCGCAGCCCGACCCCGGCCTCGTCACGATCACGACCGCGCAGGCCGGCGTCGGCTTCGTCGCGCCCCACCTGAAACTCGCGATCCTCACCGAGGGAGACCTGACCGGTCGCGTCGGAGCCACCACGCGCGACATGCGGCGCATGCCCTCGCGCAGGCGCAAGGGGTCGACCCCCTGACCCTTGCACCCCGGGGACTACATCGTCCACGACCAGCACGGCATCGGGCGTTTCATCGAGCTGGTCTCCCGCACGATCGGGCGTGGGGACGCGGCCTCCACGCGCGACTACCTGGTCATCGAGTACGCGCCCTCCAAGCGCGGCCAGCCCGCCGACCGGCTCTTCGTTCCCACCGACGCGCTCGACCAGATCTCCAAGTACACGGGATCCGACGAACCCTCTCTCACCAAGATGGGTGGGGCTGACTGGGCGAAGACGAAGGCTCGCGCGAAGAAGGCCGTCAACGAGGTCGCCAAGGAACTCATCCGCCTGTACGCCGTGCGCCAGCAGACCAAGGGGCACGCCTTCGGACCCGACACGCCCTGGCAGCGCGAACTCGAGGACGCCTTCCCCTATGTCGAGACACCCGACCAGCTCGTCACCATCGACGAGGTCAAGGCCGACATGGAAAAACCCGTCCCCATGGACCGCCTGCTCACCGGCGACGTCGGCTACGGAAAGACCGAAATCGCCGTGCGCGCCGCCTTTAAAGCCATCCAGGACGGCTACCAGGTTGCGGTCCTCGTGCCCACGACCCTGCTGGTCACCCAGCATGCGGAGACCTTCGCCGAACGCTACGCCGGGTTCCCCGTGCACATCGGCACCCTCTCGCGCTTCTCCACCCCGAAGGAGACCGAAGAGGTCAAGGCGGGGCTGGCCTCGGGCAAAATCGACCTGGTCATCGGCACGCACTCCCTGCTGACCGGCACCGTCTCCTTCAAGAAGCTCGGCCTGGTCATCATCGACGAGGAGCAGCGCTTCGGCGTCGAACACAAGGAAACCCTCAAAGCCCTGCGCACCGACGTGGACGTCCTATCCATGTCCGCCACCCCCATCCCACGCACACTCGAGATGGCGATCTCCGGCATCCGCGAGATGTCGATCCTCCAGACCCCGCCCGAAGAACGCCAGCCCGTCCTGACCTTCGTCGGCGCCTACACGGATGCCCAGGTCAGCGCCGCAATCCGGCGCGAGCTGCTGCGCGATGGGACAGGTGTTCTACGTGCACAACCGTGTCGACTCGATCTCCTCGGTCGCCGCCCACATCTCCGAGCTGGTCCCCGAGGCCCGCGTGCGCACCGCCCACGGCAAGATGAACGAGCACCAGCTCGAGGCCGTCATCCAGGACTTCTGGAACCACGAGTTCGACGTCCTCGTGTGCACGACCATCGTCGAAACCGGCCTAGACATCTCCAACGCGAACACGCTCATCGTTGACCGCGCCGACACCTTCGGCCTCTCCCAGCTCCACCAGCTGCGCGGGCGCGTCGGACGAGGCCGCGAACGCGCCTACGCGTACTTCTTCTACCCGGGTGATAAGGCCCTGACCGAGACCGCGCACGAGCGCCTGAAAACAATCGCGGCGAACACCGAGCTGGGCGCGGGCTTGGCAGTGGCCCAGCGCGACCTCGAGATCCGAGGTGCCGGTAACCTCCTGGGTGGTGCCCAGTCCGGCCACGTCGAAGGCGTCGGATTCGACCTGTACGTGCGCATGGTCTCCGACGCCGTGGCCGCCTACCGGGGCGATGCACCCGCGGAAAAGGCGGACGTGCGCATGGACCTGCAGGTGGATGCGCACATTCCCGAGGGCTACGTGCGCGGCGAACGCCTGCGCCTCGAGGTCTACGCCAAGATCGCGGCCACGACCACCCCCGAGCAGGAGAAGGACGTGCGCGAGGAACTCGTCGACCGCTACGGCCCGATTCCTCCCCAGGTCGACCTGCTCTTCGCGGTCGCCCGCCTGCGCGAGACCGTGCGCCGCGCGGGGATCACGGAGATTGTCACTCAGGGCAAGTACCTGCGCGTCTCGCCCGTCGAGCTGCGCGACTCCCAGGTTATGCGCCTCAAACGCCTGCATCCGGGCACAGTCATCAAGGCTGCTGTCCGCCAGGTCCTCGTGCCGCTCCCGCTCACCTCACGCGTCGGCGGGTCGCCGCTCACCGATGGCCCGCTCCTGGAGTGGGTGGAGACGCTGGTGACCAAGATCCTCGTACCTTTTGGCGAGTAGTGCCTGTGGTGGAATACACTGGTCCTATTGCGTCGCAACACATCTGAGGAAGGAACGCTCGTGCGCTACACACGCCAGCTGGCATCCACCGCCCTGATTGTGGCCGCAGGACTGGGAATGGGGGCGTGTTCCGCCCATCCCGGCGCTGCCGTCATCACCTCGTTGGGAGTCACATACTCCAACGCGGAAATCAAGGAAGCTGCCCAGGAGCTGTTTGACATGAAGCTCACGAAGTCGGTGGATACCGAGTATGGGATCCGTACGAGTCTGATGAATAGTGAAGCCCTGGCAGCCGCAGGTGCCAGCGTGGGCATTACCGTCACCGACGAACAGGTTGACGCGCTGATCGCGCAGGATGTCGCACAGGCTGGAGGCGCTGTGCCCGCCACAATGGGGCGTGCGACCCGCGCCATCTTCGAATCTGAGACGATCAGTCAGCTTATCAATGCGCAGGCTCAGGTCGATCCGACGGCTGGAAAGATCGCATCCGCCGCCCTGGCAGAGGCACAGAAGAACTCCGGTGCCATCCTCAACCCGCGCTTCGTTCAGCCTTCCCTCGGTGGAACCAACAGACCGGAGGTCCCATTGTACGGAGACGCAGTCGCCGCTCCGAAGGACCCCGACGTGTCCTCGCTGATGGGCGGGGGAACGAATAGGCCCTAAGACGCAGTGACGCACGTGTGAGTGCTCGCTCACAGTAGGCGGGGGACTAATGTCGCTTGTCCGGCGTCGCGCATAGGAGCGTTTCGCTCCAAACAATAAGACGTCGCCTCATCGGGGGTGACCACACATGGCGGTCCGTATTACCGTTGTACTGACCGCTTCCACGCAACAACATCGATTGGAGAATGACGTGGCAGTTATTGAAGGCATTGGTGCACGCGAGATCCTCGACTCGCGCGGTAACCCGACCGTTGAGGTCGAGGTCGTCCTTGAGGACGGCACCGCTGCGCGCGCGTCCGTTCCCTCCGGCGCGTCCACCGGCGCGTTCGAGGCCGTCGAGCGTCGCGATGGCGACAAGGGCCGCTACCTCGGCAAGGGCGTCCAGGACGCTGTTGACGCCGTCGTCGAGCAGATCGCCCCCGAGCTCATCGGCGAGGAAGCCGACGATCAGCGCTACATCGACCAGGCCATGATCGACCTGGACGGCACCCCCAACAAGGGCAAGCTCGGCGCGAACGCCATCCTCGGCGTCTCCCTCGCCGTGGCCAAGGCCGCCGCGAAGTACGCGGACCTGCCCCTGTACAAGTACCTGGGCGGCCCCAACGCTCACGTCCTGCCCGTCCCCATGATGAACATCCTCAACGGTGGCTCCCACGCGGACTCCAACGTTGACATCCAGGAGTTCATGATCGCCCCCCTCGGCGCTCCCTCCTTCCGTGAGGCCCTGCGCTGGGGTGCCGAGGTCTACCACACGCTCAAGGGCGTCGTGAAGGACCGCGGTCTGTCCACCGGTCTGGGCGACGAGGGCGGCTTTCGCCCCCAACCTGGACTCCAACGCTGAGGCCCTCGACCTGATCGTCTCCGCGATCGAGAAGGCTGGCTTCAAGCCGGGCGAAGACGTTGCCCTGGCCCTGGACGTCGCCTCCTCCGAGTTCTTCAAGGACGGCCTGTACCAGTTCGAGGGTGAAGGCCGCTCGACCGAGTACATGGTTGAGTACTACGAGAAGCTCATCTCGAACTACCCGCTGGTTTCCATCGAGGATCCGCTGGATGAGGACGAGTGGGATGCCTGGAAGGCCCTGACCGCCGAGATCGGTGGCCGCGTCCAGCTGGTCGGCGACGACCTGTTCGTTACCAATCCCCGCCCGCCTGAAGAAGGGCATTGAGCTGGGTGCTGCGAACGCGCTGCTCGTGAAGGTGAACCAGATTGGTTCGCTGACCGAGACCCTCGATGCCGTCGAGGAAGCGCACCGCAACGGCTACCGTTCGATGACCTCGCACCGCTCCGGCGAGACCGAGGACACCACCATCGCCGACCTGGCCGTCGCCACCAACTCCGGCCAGATCAAGACCGGTGCTCCCGCTCGCTCCGAGCGCGTCGCCAAGTACAACCAGCTGCTGCGCATCGAGGAGCAGCTGGGCGAGGCCGCCGTCTACGCCGGCCGCTCTGCCTTCCCTCGCTTCAAGTGAGCCTAGGCAACTAGCCGCATAGCTCCGCGCGGGTCCGCAAGGATCCGCGCGGAGTTTTTTCACGGCGTGGAACCAGGCCAAAATCGCCCCGATAGGGCACGATAGAAGAATGGCTAGTCGTCGTCCCTCCTCCCGCCCATCCCCGCGTCGTCGCGCGTCCTCCTCTGACGGGGCGCGTTCGACGCGCGAGATCAACGCGGAAAAGTCACGTCAGCGCCGGGCTGCCGCACAGGCCGCAAAGAAAGACGAGGCCTCGGCGCGGGGAAAGAAGAAAGCCACCAAAGCGGATCGCAAGAAAGCCGGGCGTACTCAGTCGGATTCCGCGAAGGCAACCGCGTCCTCGGCCCGTGAGCGACTGGCCGCACGCACTCGTGAACGCAACGCGAAGCGAACGCCGCGCGAGAATGGCAACATCCTGTCGATCGGCGGCTTGGACGTGTCCACGCGACTTGTCGTCGTCATCGTCGTCGCGGCGATCCTCTCGGTTATGCTCGTGCCCAGCCTCTTCCAGTGGTGGCAGCAGGAACGCGAACTCGTGCAGATCAAGTCACAGGTCGCTGAGCAGCAGAAGAAGAACGCCGACATGCAGCGTCAGCTTGACCTGTGGAACGATCCCGACTACATCTCGACGCAGGCACGCGAACGCCTGGGATACGTGCGTCCGGGTGAAACTCAATACACGGTGGTTGATCCGGGGCCGCAATATCAGGACTCCGCCATGGCAGCTGCGGCGACGCCCACCGGACCCGCACGCCCCTGGGTGCAGCAGGTCGCTATCCTAGTGGGGAAGGCGGACCAGCCGCCCACCTCGAATCCCATCCCGTCTGCTGATACCAGCGAGTCGGGACAGGAGAACACCACCGGCGAAGAAAGCGAAGAATGAGCCTCGTTAACACCACGGACGCCACCGAAGCGGACCTTGAGGTCCTGCGCGACCAGCTGGGCCGCGTGCCCCGAGGCGTCGTCGGTATCGCCGCGCGCTGCGTGTGCGGGCGTCCCACGGTCGTCGCAACGGCTCCGCGCCTGCCCGACGGGACTCCGTTCTCCCACGACCTACTACCTGACCCACCCGGCCGCCGTCAAGGGTGCCTCGACGCTTGAGGCCGAGCACGTCATGGAAACCCTCAACGAGGAACTCGCCGCCGACGAGGAGCTGCGAGCTGCTTACGCGCGCGCCCACCAGGCCTACATCGACGCGCGCCTGACCCTGGGCGACGTTCCCCGAGATTTCCGGCGTCAGCGCCGGCGGCATGCCCACGCGCGTCAAGTGCCTGCACGCCCTCGTCGGCCATTCCCTGGCCGCGGGTCCCGGCGTGAACCCCATCGGAGACCGGGCACTCGCAATGCTGGAGGAACGCGGTCTCTTTTCGACCGCGCGCTGCTCCTGCTGACCGCGCCCACCGAAGCTAGCCCCGGCCTCGTCCGGGACGACATACACGAGAAACGAAGCGATGACCCGCGTAGCTGCCATTGACTGTGGAACAAACTCAATCCGACTGCTCGTCGCCGACGCGACCGTCGGCGAGGACGGTCGCACCCGCCTCGCCGACCTGACGCGCCAGATGCGTATCGTGCGCCTGGGTAAGGGGGTGGACGCGCGTGGCTACCTGGACCCGGGCGCGATTTTCGCGGACCGTGGAAGCCACCATCGAATACCAGCGGATGATCGAGAAACTTGGTGCGACGCGCACCCGCTTCGTTGCGACGTCGGCGACGCGCGATGCCTCTAACAGCGCCGAATTCGTCCGCCAGATCAAGGCGGTCATCGGCGTCGAACCCGAGGTTATCGTCGGCACGGAGGAGGCCTCGCTGTCCTTTCCGCGGTGCCGTCGGCGGGCTGGGGGGCGCCGCGCGCACACCCATGCTGGTTGTCGACATCGGCGGAGGCTCAACCGAGCTGGTGCTGGGGTCGACGAGCGTCAAGCAGGCGATCTCCATCGACATGGGCGCCGTGCGCGTCACGGAGAAGTTTTTCGCCCGCGTGGATCCGTCCGGAGGCGTGCCTGCCGAGGACCAGGCCCGCGCGATCGCGTGGATCGACGAGCAGCTGGACGGTGCCGAGAAGGCAGTGGACCTTGCGCGCGTGCGCTCCCTCGTCGGGGTCGCGGGGACCGTCACGACGCTGACCGCGCAGGCCCTGGGCCTGACCTCCTACCAGCCCGAGCGCATTCACGGTGCCCGCCTGAGCGCCGCCCAGTTCGACCAGGCCGTGCGCTTCATGGTCGACCAACCGACCTCCGTCAAGGCATCCCTGGGCTTCATGCCCGAGGGCCGCGAGGACGTCATCGCCGCTGGCGCGCTCATCTGGAGCCGCATCGTGACCCGCGTCCTCGCGCGCGCGGAGGCGGCCGGGCACCCCTATCAGCGACATCATCACCTCCGAGCACGACATCCTCGACGGTATCGCGATGGCGATGGTCGACCAGGCTTGATGCGCGCGCCAGCCTCCCGTAGGCTGGTAGCGTCCCGCCCCCGTGGCCCAATTGGCAGAGGCAACCGACTTAAAATCGGTGTGTTGTGGGTTCGAGTCCCACCGGGGGTACTGTCACGTGCGCCTCATGGACGAGGCCGTGGCTCCTTGCGCGTGCGCGCCCCAGACGGAGGCCAGTTTCGTTGTACGCATAACGGTACGTTTCCCTCCACGCGTGCCTCCGTGCGAGACTAGAGGCAACACATCACTGAACAAGGAGGAAATATGGCCAACCCGGTGATGAACTCAATCGTCAAAGACTGGTCCACCCAGCAGACAACCCCCGCCGGATACCCGACCATGCCCGGCTACCAGCCCGCCTCGCAGCAGGCTCCCAACCCGTACGCCGGACAGACGAACCCGTACGCGGCCCAGCAGGCTCCGGCGTACGGTCAGCCGACCGGTTACGGCGATCCGCAGGCCTACGGCCAGCAGCAGGGAGCGTACGGTGATCCGATGGCCTCCTACGAGGCGATGATGACCGCTCCCGCCGCCGATGCGGTGGATCGCGGCCGCATGACCTACGACGATGTCGTGGTCAAGTCCCTCATCTGCTTCGGCCTGCTCCTGGCAGGTGCGACCGTCGGCTGGATGATGGGTCTCGCGTCGCCCTCCATCGCGGTGGCCAGCATGTCCGTCGGCTGCCTCGTGACCCTGGGCCTCGGCCTGTTCGTCCAGTTCTCGAAGAAGGTGCGCCCCGGCGCAATCATTGCCTACTCGCTCATTGAGGGCGTGGTGCTTGGTGCGCTGTCCTGCTTCTTCGAGATCGTGTACCCGGGCATCGTGGTGACCGCGGTCCTGGCGACCCTCGTCGTCATCGGCGTGACGCTGGGGGCCTTCAGCTTCGGCTTTATCCGCAACTCGGGCGCGGTTACCCGCATTGCGACCATCGGCTCGATCTCGTTCTTCTTCTACTACATGATCAGCCTCATCCTGTCCCGTTCGGGCGCGGTCGACATGACGGCCGTCAACAACTACAAGGTGTTCGGCTTCATTCCGCTTGGCGTCATCATCGGCGTGATCGCGATTATCATCGGCGTCCTGTGCCTCGTTCGCGACTTCGACGCCGTCAAGGTCGGCGTGAACACCGGTGTGCCCGTCAAGTACTCGTGGCTGTGCACCTTCGCGATCATGACGGACGTCATCTGGATCTACCTCGAGATCCTCAAGCTCCTGTCCTACTTCATGCGCCGCGACTGACGGCCATCCCTCTCAGCGACCCCTACCCCAACAAGGAAAGACACCATGGAGAACATTTCTGTCACCGGCGAATTCGGCCGCAAGCCCGCCCTCGCTTTTTCGAGGGCACTCCCTCCGACGAACTCGTCGTCGAGGTCCTGCGCGCGGGCGACGGCCAGGTGGTCGAGGCCGGCGACACGATCACCTGCCACTACTACGGCGCGGTCTTCGGCTCCGCCACCGACTTCGACAACTCCTTTGATCGCGGCGGTGCCCTGTCCTTCCAGATCGGCGTGGGTATGGTCATCCCCGGCTGGGACGAGGGCCTGGTCGGCAAGCGCGTGGGCGACCGCGTCCTGCTGTCCATCCCCGCTGAGCTTGGCTACGGCGCGCGCGGCGTCCCGCAGGCCGGTATCCCCGGCGGCGCAACCCTCGTGTTCGTCACGGACATCCTCGGGCGTGAACTGATCACAGCTGACAAACGGGGCGGGCCAGCACTGGTGTGCTGGCCCGCCCCGCGTACGTGAGGCGTCCTCCAATTACTCGTGGGGAAGCGCCGGGCAGGCAACCCCGGTGCGAGCGTGGCACTCGTAGCCGCCAGGATTCTTCGCCAGGTACTGCTGGTGGTACTCCTCGGCGAGCCAGAAGCGGGCATTCGACTCGGGCGAGGGAGCCGGAGATATCACCGTCTGGATCGGGCCGAAACCGCGCGCACTCAGCACCGACTGGTAGGCCTCGCGCAGGGCCTGTCCCGACGCGCAGCTGGTCAGGGCGTGGTCGTCCAGATCTGCGAGCGATACTGGTCGCCGATGTCGTTTCCCTGGCCGTCCCACCTGCGTGGGGTCGTGAATCTCGAAGAAGAGACGGATCAGGTCGACCGCGCTGGTCGCCGACGTATCGAAGACGACGCGCACCGTCTCCGCGTGGCCCGTCGAATGCGAACACACCTGCCGGTAGGACGGATCGGGGGAGTGCCCGCCCATGTAGCCCACCGCCGTCGAGACAACACCGGGCGCATTCCACAGTGCCTTCTCGACACCCCAGAAGCACCCCGCAGCCAGGAAGATAACCTCCTGGCCAGCCCCGGCCTCGTCAATGAGAGGCGTACCAAACACGGCATGTACGGAGGAACGGACCCCCGTCTGTGCCAGACGAAAGAAAGTATCCATGTCTCACATTTGACCACCGCCACCCCCACATGCGCCCGATGAGCGCGTGAAGACGGGAAAAAGTGACAGGCGCGGGTAGTCTTGGGGCGTGAGAAAAGGAGAACCAGTGGCTACAGCACCTAAACGACCGCGCTGGAATCTGTCGAACTTGATGGGGCGGTTGAACGCAGCACTACCCGCGAAGAACGCCGGAAGAGGAGCATTCTCCGGCGAGATGCACACTCCCGCCCCCGTGGTTCTCTCGGTGCGCGAGGAAAACCACGATGAACTTGACGCCTCTGCCCTGGTGCCACGTACCCTGCGCGTAGCCGCGGCCTTCTCGTGGCGCACGCTCGTCGTCGTCGGGCTGGTCACCGCTTTCCTGTGGGCCGCCGCCTGGCTCACGCTCGTCATCATGCCGGTCGCGATTGCCTTGACTCTCGCCGTGCTGCTCGAACCCCTCGTCTCATGGATGCGGCGCAAGCTGCACTTCCCCTCGTCCCTGGCCGCAGCCGTCGGCCTCCTCGTTTTCTTCTTCGCCGTTGCCGGGGCGCTGAGCCAGGCAGCCGCCGAGCTCATCCAGCAGGTCCCGCAGCTGGCCGTGCAGGCTGCGGAGGGCTTTGGCACCCTCATCCAGATGATCTCGACCAACGACTACCTGAAGAACGGCCCGCTCAAAATCGACACGACGGTGCTGAACCAGGCGGCCGATCAGATGCGCAGTGAGGTGGTGAACTGGCTCAACACGAACAAGGAGACGCTGGCGACCGGTGCTCTCAACATCACGTCGTCGGTGGGCACGCTGGCCACCTCCGGCCTGACGATGCTTTTCTGTCTGTTCTTCTTTCTGAAGGAAGGGCGCTCGATCTGGCTGTGGTGCGTGCGCCTGCTGCCCGCTCCCGCGCGCGTTCCCGTCCACGAGAGCGCGATCCGCGGTTGGGCGACCTTCGGCTCCTACGTTCGTACGCAGATCCAGGTGGCGGCCATCGACGCGGTCGGCATTGCACTGGGCGCGTTCTTTCCTGGGTGTGCCCGCTCGCCATCCCGATCGGTGTTATCACGTTCTTCGCGGCATTCGTGCCGATTCTGGGTGCCTTGACCTCGGGTGTCATCGCGGTGATGGTTGCTGCGCTGAACGGCGGTCTGTCGAAGGCGATCATCATGCTGATCATCATCCTGGTCGTCCAGCAGATCGAGTCCAACATCTTGCAGCCCTTCATGATGTCGAACGCGGTGTCCCTGCATCCCGTGGCCGTCATGCTGGTTATTACCGCGGGATCAGCGATCGCGGGCATCGCGGGCGCGGTCTTCTCCGTGCCGATTGCGGCCTTCATTAACGCGACGGTCATGTACCTGCACGGCTACGACCCAATGCCTGAGTTGGCCACGGCGCAGGACCGGCCGGGAGGCCCCCCGGGAACGCTCGAGAAGCAGATCGCCGCGACGTACGCTGGTAAGCCTGATACGCGTCCCTACACGTCGGTCCTCGAGGCCGATGGGGACGAGGTCGTGGCATCCGTGGACGCTCACGCCGAGGTTCGCGTGGAGCGGGAGGCGCCCGCCCCCTCCGGTGCGGTTGCCGAATCTGCGGGGGAGAAGTCGGGCGAACCCCCGACGCCCCACGTGGAGGCCTGATCCTCCCTTTCGAATACGGAGACGCGAGTGGGTCCCACCTGATGGTGGGACCCACTCGTTTGCGTATGTAGCACTCGGCAGCGCGAACGCTGCGCGCAGGCTCAGCCTTCGAAAGGCTTGGCGTCGATGATCTCGACGTCGATCATGCGGCCGGTGGGGAGCCTCGAAGGAGAGCTTGTCGCCTGCCTTGTGACCGATGACGGCGGCACCGAGGGGCGCCTGCGCGGAGAAGACCTGAATGCCCAGGTCGCCTCCGGCGTCGCGAGAGCCGAGCAGGAACGTCTGCTCGCGACCGGCCACGATGGCGGTGACAACCATTCCAGGTTCGACGATGCCGTCGTCGGCGGGGGTGTCGCCAACCTCGGCGTGCTCGAGCATCTCCTGGAGGACCTGGATGCGCGTCTCGTTCATGGACTGCTCGTTGCGCGCGGCGTGGTAGCCGCCGTTCTCGCGCAGGTCGCCTTCCTGGCGGGCTGCATCGATGAGGCGTGCGATCTCGACTCGCTTGACCTCGATGCGTTCCTTGAGCTCGTACGCGAGCAGGTCGTACTGGGCCTGCGTAAGCCATTGAGTGTCGGCCATGGTTCCTCCATTGACGTGTGTCAGTCGATTGAGCGCCGACACGTGGGTGTCCGCGCGCACGGTGTTGAGTGTAGCAACAATGTGCACGACGACGTGGTCGGCGTGCGCGGTCGTCGCGTTAGGAACCTAGGACTGCCAGGTAGACGGCGATGCAGTGGCAGGCCCACGCGGCGACGGTGAAGGCGTGGAAGATCTCGTGGAAGCCGAACCAGGTGGGGGAGGGATCGGGTTTCTTCGCGCCGTAGACGACAGCTCCCAGCGTGTAGAGGACACCGCCCGCGACAATGAGCCACACGATGGCGGGGCCGCCTCCTGCCCACAGCTGAGGCAGGTACCAGACGGCGACCCAGCCGAGGGCGACGTACACGAGGGTGCTGAGCCAGCGCGGTGCGGTGGGCCAGAAGAGGTTGAGGAGGATGCCGATGATCGCGCCTCCCCAGACGACGGACAGGAGGATCGTGGCGTCGGAGCGGCTGAGGAGCGCGATGGTCAGCGGCGTGTACGTGCCCGCGATGAGTAGGAAAGATGTTGGAGTGATCCAGTCGCTTCCACATGATCTCCCAGCGCGGGGCCCAGTAGAAGCGGTGGTAGGTCGCGGAGACGCCGAAGAGAATGAGGGAGCATGCCAGATAGACGGCCGACCCGATTTTGGTCGGGGTCGTGGGGGCCAGGCACACGAGCACGATGGATGCGGCCAGCGACAGGGGGGCGGCTGCCAGGTGGAGCCAGCCGCGCAGCTTCGGCTTGATTTGGACGAGCTGTCCGGACGCCCACTGCTTGGGCGTGAGCGATGCGATCTTCATCTCTTCACCTCATCAATTTCTTACGCTACCGTAGGTTACTACGGCGTAAATTCCGGGGTTTCGGCATGTTCTCGCACTGCGAGAGTATTTCTGTTTCCCCGTGACGAACGGCGCGATACCCTTACTGTCATAAGAGTAGGCCGCTTCGGCCTGTGCGACACGAAGGAGAGACGACATGGGCCAGTGGAACGTGCTCTACGACATGTACGAGCGTCGCCTCAAAGCCGAGCTGTCCGATGCAGCAGTCCCCAAACACATCGGCGTCATCCTGGATGGAAATCGGCGCTGGGCGAAGTCGCTGGGGGCAACCGCCTCGCAGGGACACCGCGCGGGAGCCGGCAAGATCGCCGAGTTTCTCGATTGGTCCGAGGACGCTGGGGTCTCCATCGTCACGCTGTGGCTTCTGTCTACCGACAACCTGGCGCGCGACGAGGGCGAGCTGGGTGAGCTGCTGCGCATCATCTGCGAGGCCGTCTCCCTCCTGGCGGACCAGGGGCGTTGGAAGCTGGCCGTCGTCGGTGACCTAGCTCTGCTGCCTGAGCAGGTGAGTGAGGATCTGCGTGCGTCCGTCGCGCGCACCGCAAGCGTGCAGGGTATGACCGTCAACGTCGCGGTCGGCTACGGTGGCCGCCACGAGATTACCGAGGCCGTGCGCTCCATGATGCGCGAGGCCGCGGCAAAGGGACTCACCCTCGATGAACTCGCCGACTCTTTCACCGACGCGGACATCACCGCCCACGTGTACACGAAGGACCAGCCCGACCCCGACCTCGTCATCCGAACCTCGGGCGAACAGCGCCTGTCGGGCTTCATGCTGTGGCAGTCCGTGCACTCCGAATACTACTTCTGCGAGGTCTACTGGCCGGACTTCCGTCGCGTCGACTTCCTGCGCGCCCTTGCGCTCCTACGCCCAGCGTGAGCGCCGCATGGGCAAAGTAGCCGCGCCCACCAACGAACGAGGCCGGGATCCCATCACGGGACCCGGCCTCGTTGGTGAATCTGGAGGCGCCAGACGGGCACCTGCTCAGGCGAGTTCGTGCGCCCAGGGCGGATTTCGCGCCGCTGCGTGACACGGTCACGTCGGACACGGCGCTGGCGCGGTCGATGATGGCGCGCACCTGTTCCTCCGGGAGGCCGCGCAGCGCCTCGCGTGCGCCTGTGCCGCGCAGTCCCATGCCCCACAGAGCGTCAATCATGCCGCCCATGAAAGGAGTCGCCCGCCCCGACCGTGTCGACGACCTTGACGTCGCCCGGGCGTCTTCGTGAAACGCAGGCCCGAGGCCGTGGCAACCAGGCAACCGTGCTTGCCGCGCGTGACGACCACGAGCGACGGACCCAAGCCCAGCCAACGCTCCACGACCTCGTCGATGGAAGCCCCGCCCGTCAGCCAGTCGATGTCTTCGTCCGACACCTTGACGATGTCGGACAGAGCGATGAAACGCTCAATCGAGGCGAGCGCCGTCTCAGGGATCACCCATGATCGAAGGGCGCGCGTTCGGGTCGAAGCACACGAGTGCGTGCTCGCGTCCGCGCTCCAGCGCATCCAGGACAGCCGACGCGCCCGGTTCAATGATCGCCGAAATGGAACCGGCCTCGAGGATCTGAGCTGTCTCGGGAACCTCGATGGGGGCGGTGGGTGCCCACTCCAAGTCGAAGGTGTAGGAGGCCGCACCGTTTGCGTCCAGGTGCGCCAACGCGGACGACGTGTGCGAAGCGCCGCGCGAGGCGTCGGTGATGTGCACGCCCGAATCGGCCATATGGAACTCAATGAGGCGTCCACGCGCGTCCGAACCGATCCACGTCGCCAGCTCAACTGGCCGTCCGAGCCGCCCGAGGGTCAGCGCGACGTTCGCAGGGGATCCACCCGGGATTTCCACGGGGAACTCCGGCTGATCGTGCGTGATCATGACATCGATGAGGGCTTCGCCGATTGCGAGCACGTGGGGATGGGACTGTGTCATCTGGTCTCCTCGCTTGCGGTCCGAAAACGTCCAGAAACCAGCCTAGCGGGCGTCGACCGCCTGCGTCCCCGTGCGCTCCGCCAGGCGAGACTGTGCCCCGTCGAGGATTTGTGAGCAGCGAGCTGCCAGCGCTTCCCCGCGCTCCCAGAGCGTCAGCGTGTCTTCCAACGGTGCTTGACCACTCTCAAGTGTCTGGACAATACGCACCAATTCGTCGCGCGCGGCCTCGTATCCCAAGGACTGGGGATCGGGAAGCTGATCGGTCGGGGTCATTGTGTTGTTCCTTACGATTGATGTGCGGGTGGGACGAGGCCGGGGCTGAGGTCCCGGGTCACGATTCGGTTGGCACAGTGGGGGCGGTGGCACCCACGACCTGGGCAACCATGCGGCCAGACGCGAGGATGCCTTCGATGAGGTCCCCCTTCTTCACCTGTGCCGAGGAGGTGATGAGCTGGCCTGACGGGGTCTTCAGCAGCGCGTAGCCGCGATCCAGCGTCGCCTGCGGGGACAGGGCAGTCAGCGTGGCGCGTGCACGGGTCAGGCTCTGACGCTCCGACGCCAGGCGGCGCTCGACCGCCGTGCGCAGCGCGGTCACGCGCTGGTCGAGGGCCGCGCGATGCCCGTCGACGATGGCCCCCGGCCCCTGGAGAACCGGCCGCGACGTCAGGAGCGACAGGTGAGATCGCTCCGTCATGAGGCGACCGGCCAACGCTCCACGCATGCGGGAGACGGCCTGGGCGACACCGTCGCGCTCGCGGGCACGGTCCGGGACGATGCGGCGCGCCGCGTCCGTCGGGGTTGAGGCGCGGTAATCCGCGACGAGGTCCAGCAGGGGAGAGTCGCCCTCGTGGCCGATGGCGGACACGACGGGGGTGTGGGCGTCGGCGACCGCGCGCACGAGGCGTTCGTCGGAGAAGGGGAGGAGGTCCTCGACCGCTCCGCCGCCGCGCGCGATCACGATGACGTCCACGTCGTCCATGGCGTCCAGCTCGAGCAGTGCTCGGCCCACCTCGGGCACGCAGTGATCGCCCTGGACGGCGACCTCACGGATCTCGAAGCGCGCGTCTGGCCAGCGATCCGAGGCGTTGACGACCACGTCGTCTTTCGCCTTTCGCGCTCCGACCGCAGATCAGTCCAATCGTGCGCGGCAGGAACGGCAGCGGCTTCTTGCGCGTATCCGAGAACAGACCCTCGGCGGCCAGGCGGGCGCGCAGTGCCTCAATCTGGGCCAGCAGGTCGCCCACGCCCTGCAGGTGAATCTCCGCCGCCTGTAGGTTGAGCCGGCCCGAGCGCTCCCAAAACACGGGTTTTCACGCGCGTCACCACGCGCGCACCCTCGGTGAGCGGCGTGGAATCCATGACGCCCGCCCACGCGGTCACCGTCATCGACGTGTCCGTCTCCAGGTCGCGCAGCGTCAAAAAGTGCATCTTCGCGCCCGGGCGCACCTTGTACTCGACGACCTGGCCCTCCACCCACAGGGGACTCATGCGGTCCACGTACACCTTGATGTTCTCCGTCAGCCTGCGCAGCGGCCACGGATTATCCCGCGTCGTGTCGGCAGCTTTCGCGGCGGGCGGACGCGCGGGAGCGTGCGCGGTCCCCGCTGTGGGGGAGGAAGGGGCATAGGGCGAGGTCACTCCCACAGGATGCCACACGCCGCCCCCGTCTGCGTCCCCTGCGCCCACGAGCGTGTGGGAAGTCGGCAGCGTGGGCGTGCCCAGGCCTCGTATCGGAGGTGACAATGTGTGATTCCCACGCCCCCGCGCACGCCCTCGCCCTCGGGCGCTAGGGTGGACGCATGAATGAAAACGTCGACCTGCGAGCCAGCGCCGAGACCCCCCTGCCCGCCCCCCACGGAGAGGGAAGCGGCCGCATTCTCCTTGCGGCCCCCCGCGGATACTGCGCCGGCGTGGACCGCGCCGTCGACGTCGTCGAAAAAGCCCTCGAGCTCTACGGCGCACCCGTGTACGTGCGCAAAGAGATCGTCCACAATAAGTTCGTCGTCGAGTCGCTGACCAAGCGCGGCGCGATCTTCGTCCAGGAAACCGACGAGGTGCCCGAGGGCGCCCGTGTCGTCTTCTCCGCGCACGGCGTCTCCCCGGCCGTCCACGAGGCCGCCGCCACCCGCCACCTTGCCACGATCGACGCGACCTGCCCGCTGGTGACCAAGGTGCACCGCGAGGCCGTGCGCTTCTCGAAGGAAGACTACGACATCATCCTTGTCGGCCACCAGGGGCACGAGGAAGTCGAGGGCACCTTCGGCGAGGCCCCCGGCCACATCCAGGTCGTCGGCACCCCCGACGAGGTCGACAACGTTGTCGTGCGCGACCCTTCGCGCGTCGTGTGGATCTCCCAGACCACACTCTCCGTCGACGAGACCCGCGAGACCGTGGACCGCCTGCGCCAGCGCTTCCCGCAGCTCATCGACCCGCCGTCGGACGACATCTGCTATGCCACCCAGAACCGCCAGGGTGCCGTGAAATTCATCGCGCCCCAGGTGGATGTCATGGTCGTAGTCGGCTCGGCGAACTCCTCGAACTCGGTGCGCCTCGTCGAGGTCGCGCTCGAGGCCGGGGCAGGGGTCCGCGTACCGCGTCGACAAGGCGGAGGAACTCGATGAGTCCTGGTTCGAGGGTGCCCGTACTGTGGGTCTCACCTCCGGCGCGTCCGTTCCCGAAATCCTCGTGCGCGACGTCATCGAATGGCTGCAGAACCGCGGATTCCCCACCGTCGAGGTGGCCCGTACCGAGACCGAATCGACGACCTTCGCGCTGCCCCGCGACCTGCGCGCCGACCTGAAGAAGGCCGGCATGGCACCCGCTCGCCCCCACGCACCCCGCGTCGCCGGACCCGATCACACCAGCTGAGACCGCCACCTCCGACCGTCTGACAGTGCGGTAAAGTGGCGTGCAAGGACGAGTATTCGTCGATTGTCGAGCCAACGCGGAGGTTGTGCATGGATCCCATCGAACGAGTCAGCAACGCTGTCGCCGCCCTGGCTGGGCGCGACCTGACGCTCGAGGACTACCACCAGTTCCTCCTGGATGCAGCGGCCCTCCTCACGCCCGCACACCCCGTCATCGTCGGCGGAGGCAGGCACGGGAGCGAGGTGCGCTGGCGGGTCGGCGGGCGCACGCTCGCGATCAGCGGCGGCGACAGACCCGATATGCCCCTGGTGTCGGTGAGCTTCGTGGACACCGAGCACGCCGAGGACGAGGAGTTCCGCGAGGTTAAGTGGGGCCTCATGCAGGACACGCCCTTCCACTGGGCGATTCTTCTCGGCCCCGAAACGCCGGAAGATGCCTGGGTTAAGCGCTGCGGATGCCTGTGCTACAACTGGGAACTCTTCGACGAGGTCTTCGATCCCGTCTTCCGGTCCTTGCCCCACGACCTGGCGAAACTCCCACCCGCGTGGCGTCCGCAGATCGTCTACCAGTGGGACATGAGCGTCACCGCCCTGGGCGTCGTCACCGTGCGCGCCACCGTCGACGGGGTCCAGATCTCCAGCGACGTCACCGGCGACTCCGTTACGCTGCCGCCCGGCTTCCAGATGGGAATCGGGCGGATCCTCGCGGGCCTCGCGCAAGGGGCACCGCTGCGCGACGTACGCTTCCTGGAATCCCGCGGCTTCAGCATCGGTCCCCACAAGCCTGACGGGACGGGAAACCCCCGAACTGCTCCAACAGATCGCGTGGATGGAAGAGCACAACTGGGACGAGCTCGGCCCCGACACCGAGCACAACCGATGTCCCCGGTCTGACCTTCGACGACCTGCGTACCGCCGTTGCACTGGCCGCGGGCGACGCTGAGGAGGAACCCAGGCCTCGTACCACGCGGGACAACCCCGCGCCCATGCGCGCAGGCCTGACGACCGAGCAGCTCCAGTGGCTCGTCCAGCAGTGGCTGGGCGGTGCGCCCATCGCCGACCTCCTGACACGCGGACTGGGCGGGGAGAAACGGCACCTACCTGACAAAGCAGGCCATCGTCGGCACTGATTGGGCGGCCTACCAGCCCGAGCACAACGGCGAATGGGCGATCATCGTCTCCCCCGCCGAAGGCGAGGAGTGGAACGACGACCAACAGGTGGCGGGTGCCGCCTGGCAGCTGTGTACCACGCTGACAAACATGGTCGGGCCAGCCTTCGCGGGGCGCACCACCAGTCATTTCGCCTACACGCGATTCTTCCGCGTTGGAGAGCGCGCCCTTAGCGTCGATACACTCCTCGGGCTGCGGCTCCGGCTCGGAAGCTTCGAGGAAATGAAGGCTTTCTACCCGCGCGACTAGCTCGGTGTGCTGCCCTGAGCGTCGGCGTGACGTAGCGCGTGGGTGCTACGCCGTCCGGCCTGCTCCGATAGGATGGGGGCGTGTCTCTTACTATCGGTATCGCTGGACTGCCCAACGTCGGCAAGTCCACCCTGTTCAACGCCCTGACCCGCGCGACCGTACTCGCCGCGAACTATCCCTTCGCGACCATCGAGCCCAACGTTGGCGTCGTGCCCCTGCCCGACCCGCGCCTGAACAAGCTCGCGGAGATCTTCGGCTCCCAGCGCATCCTGCCTGCCACCGTCTCCTTCGTGGACATCGCAGGCATCGTGCGCGGCGCCTCCGAGGGTGAAGGCCTGGGCAACCAGTTCCTCGCCAACATCCGCGAGGCCGACGCGATCTGCCAGGTCACGCGCGCTTTCTCCGACCCCGACGTCGTGCACGTCGACGGCAAGGTGGACCCGGCCTCGGACATTGAGACCATTAAGACCGAGCTGATCCTCGCCGACATGCAGACGATCGAGAAGCAGATCCCGCGCCTCGAAAAGGAGGTGCGCGGCAAGAAGACCGAGCCGATCGTCCTCGAGACCGCGCGGGCGGCCCTCGACCTGCTGGAGCGCGGTGAGCTGCTGTCCGGCCCCGAGGGCGCCAAGCTGGACCAGGACGCGCTGCGTTCCTTCCAGCTCATGACCTCCAAGCCCTTCATTTTCGTGTTCAACATGGACGCCGCCGAAATGGACAACGAGGAGATGAAGGACGAACTGCGCGCCCTCGTCGCCCCCGCCGAAGCCATCTTCCTGGACGCCCAGTTCGAGGCAGAACTGGTCGAACTGGACGACGAGGACGCCCGCGAGATGCTCGAAGAGTCCGGCCAGGACGAGTCCGGCCTGGACAAGCTGGCCCGCGTCGGCTTCGACACCCTCGGCCTACAGACCTACCTCACCGCCGGTGAGAAGGAAGCGCGCGCCTGGACGATCCACAAGGGTGACACCGCCCCCAAGGCCGCCGGCGTCATCCACACGGACTTCGAGAAGGGCTTCATCAAGGCCGAGGTCGTCTCCTACGACGACCTGGTCGAAGCCGGCTCCATGGCCGCCGCGAAGGCCGCCGGCAAGGTCCGTATGGAAGGCAAGGACTATGTGATGCACGACGGTGACGTCGTGGAGTTCCGCACGGGGCTTACGTCTGGGGGTAAGAAGTGAGTGTAGAGCATTCCTTCTTCTCAACTACTCATGACTACATCCTTGGAACTATTGGGAAAGTCATGTTCTGTTGGGGCGCAGTGCGCCACGGCTTTAGAACGAATCGAGACTAGCGGCGACGTTTGATTCACCCATTGTTTTCCCTTCCCCTATGAACCCTGCAAGTGAAGGAGCATCCAAGTGGCAGCCTACGAAGACGTACTGAGCTGGGCACAAACAAAACCTTGGTGGCAGCAGAAGGCTCTTGCGCGCATTATTGCTGGGGATACTTTTGGGGAACACGATTATGCGGACATCGCGCGAAGCCTAATCGAGGAACCTGAGTCTCCCCCTGATGGAGGTTGGTTTTCTAACCTCACACCACTGCAGGTGACGCAGGCCGAGCCCGTTCAACTGGTTGCGGTCAAAAATCTCGCTAACGTCAATCGTCTTGCTCCTGGCCAAGAATTAACATTTGAACCAAACGGACTCACCGTGGTGTATGGACACAACGGTAGCGGCAAGTCTGGTTACGCTCGAGTGATCAGCTCAATGGTGGGAGCGCGCCATCAAGAGAAGATCTTGCCGGATGTGTTCGCTAGTGATTCTGGAAAGCCTTCAGGCGAAGTTGTCTTCAGTGTTGGTGATGATGAAAGAAGTGTCCTTCTAGACCAATCACCTGATCCAGACCTTAAGCGCATAGCGTTTTATGACGAACACTGTGGGGATAGCTATCTGACTACCGAAGCGGAGATCTCCTACCGTCCTTCAGCGGTGAAGCTTCTGGAGGATCTCGCAGACATCTGCACTGGTGTGTCCCGAGTGATTGACGCGTGGAAGCAAGAGAATAGCCAACCCGGGCCACTGCCTAAGGTTGATCCTCGTGGTTCCGCCGCGGAGTTTCTTCGTGATCTCAGTGCCTCAACAACGGATGCTGCTGTAGCAACAGCGATCCAGTGTCCTCCTGACGCTGCCGAGCAGCTGGAAAACAGAAGAAAGTAGTTGCTCATCTTCGTGTCAGCGACCCGACTCAAGAGAAAGCTCAACTGATCGAAATTTCCGAAGCCCTCACTATGATTGCCGATCATTTGGAAACTCTCGATGAAAAGGTCGGAGTGCGGGCTGAGAAACAGCTCGCTGAACTGGTGAAAGATGCAGATATCGCTCAGGAGGCGGCGAATCTTGCTTCGCGTCAAACGTTTGCGAACGAGCCTCTATCCGAAGTTGGATCAAGCGCCTGGAAGGCGCTGTGGAATGCGGCAGAGTCATATTCAAAGGTGGCTTACCCCGATCATGAATTCCCGTACACCTCCGATGGAGCGGTCTGTGTCCTATGTCAGCAGCAGCTTGGCACTGATGCTGTTGGCCGACTTGAGAGGTTCCAGCAATTTGTTGTTGATACTACAGCCGCGGAAGCACAGCGCGCACAGAGTAAACGTGACGACTTTCTGAAAGAGCTTGAGAGATGGAAAGATAGGCCAACGAAGATCTCAAAGGCCATCACGAAGCTGGAACTGCAAGATGACCCCAGGGTAGAAATGATCAATTCTGTCCTTGATGACCTACGAACTCGCACGTGTGACCTTGTTGAGGGTAAGGAGACGCGTCCGGTTGATGTTACGACTACTGTGACTGCTCTTCGGAACGATGCTGTCACTCATCGCGACCAAGCCGATAGCATGAACTCAGAGGGTTTCGAAGTGCAACTGGCGAAAGCAGAAGCGCAAGAGCGTCAACTGTGCGATCAAATTGCGATGCACGATGGGTGGCAACTCATTGAAGCTGAACGTACTCGACTTCAGATGATAAATGAGTTTGATAGGAAGCTGTCCGAGACAAACACCGTTCAATTACCAAGAAAGTCAGCGAACTTACTCGCGCCTACGTAACTCAGGAGGCGGACGAGTTCTTTACTCGCGAGGCGCAGAATCTTGGTCTGGAACATGTTAGGTTTAGGGCTACCAGAGCGCGACAAGGTTCTCAACTGCATAAGGCGGATTTTCGAGATGCCCGCTCCGGAACGAAGCTTACTGAGGTCCTTTCTGAGGGAGAACAGACTTCGCTTGGTTTTGTAGGTTTTCTCACGGAGGCACATTTCGATGCTAGTAAGTCAGCACTGATCTTCGATGATCCGGTTTCCTCTCTTGATCATATGAAACGTGAATCTGTTGCTAGGCGAATCGTTGAGTTAGCTAAAGATAGACAAGTTGTGGTGTTCACGCATGACGTAGCCTTCACCATGCTCCTGCGTAAGGCGGCAGACGAAATCGCCGTACCGTATGCTACGCGAGGCATTGAAAAGCGAAGGAAAGCAGAGCCGGGTTATACGACTGAACATCATCCCTGGACTGCAAAAGACGCAGCACAACGTGTCAATAAGTTAAGGCAGGAAGTTGCGGCTCTGCGCCGACAGGAAAAGGGGATGCCTGAAGAGGATTATCAACGAGAAACCGAAAAGATCGCAGGCCACATGTCTCAAACTTGGGAGCGGATAATTAGCCAAGTTATCGCGGAGCCTCTGGTCGACTTTGCGTCATTAGAGGTTCGAGTCGGAAAACTACGTATTATTGGTCGCGTTACAGAACAAGATGTGAAAACCTACGATGACTCCTACAGTCGTATCTCTGGGTGGGCATCACGGCATGACCCTCATCCTGAACTCAACTACTCTCCACCAGAAGTCGGCGAGTTAGAAAACGAAATCGAAGTCATTGAGGACTGGTTCAAACGGGTTAAGAGATATCAGAAATAATGATTAGAGAGTCTGTGCCTTAAGATTGCTTGCCGCGAATGACTGTTCTGGCTCAGATGAGGTGTCATGAGCATTGCGTGCAGGGGTAAATGTGCTGGAAGGCGATGTCGTGGAGTTTCGCACGGGGCTTACGTCTAAGAAGTAAACTGGAGGCATGAAGCCGACCTCCTCCCAGCCTGTCCGTGCAGCCATCTACCTTCGTATCTCTCTCGACCGTGAGATGGACGGCCTCGCGATTGACCGTCAGCGCGAGGACTGCGAGAAGCTCGCTCAGTTCCGTGGCTGGGAGATCGTCGAGACTTACGTCGATCAATCAATTTCGGCCTCGGATAAGACGAAAAAGCGCCCTGCCTACCTGCGGATGGTCGCTGACTACGAGGCGGGGCTTCTTGACGCGATCGTGTGCTACGACCTCGACCGGCTCGCCCGACAGCCTCGGGAACTTGAAGACTGGATCGACCGAGCAGAGTCCCGTGGCCTACTTCTTGTCACTGCGAACGGCGACGCTGACCTTGGCACCGACGGCGGGCGCATGTACGCCCGCATCAAGGCTGCGGTCGCGCGAGCGGAGGTCGAGCGCAAGGGCGCTCGCCAGTCTCGGGCGCACGTCCAACGTGCCCGGCAAGGGAGGCCACCCAAAGGGGTTTGTCCGATGGGCTATACCACCGCTGGCGAGCTCATCCCTCACGAGGCTGAGGCTGTGCGTGCCATCTACGCTGCCTTCCTTCGAGGGGACTCGCTGCACGGAATCGCACGCGCCCTCAGCGGCGCTCAGGCCGACGGCGAGGCGGCTGGGGTTCCGCGCGTGCCCCTGCACAGTCGGACGATCGTCCTCGAACGCAATGCTCGACGGCAGGCTGAGGGCAAGCAGCTTCGCCCGGTGCCCGATGACAAGCCCTGGTCACCCTCGACGGTGCTCGGCATCCTGCGGAACCCTCGCTATGCGGGGTACTCGGTCTACACCTCGAAGGACACTCGTCGGCAGGAGGCCGGGGAATCGCGCCGTAAGGCCCTGCCCTCGTCAAGGATGAGAACGGGGAGCTCGTCCTCGGGCAGTGGGAGGCGATCGTCGAAGCAGATCAATGGTGGACAGTTCAGAACCTTCTCGACGACCCTGCCCGCGTGACGAACCGCAGCGGCTCCACCGTTCGCAAACACCTGGGGGCAGGGCTTTATCGATGCGGTGAGTGTGGGGAGCCGGTGCGAACCCGCGCCCGCTACTACAGCTGCAACGCCGGGCATCTCAACCGAACCCGAGACGCGATTGATGACTTCGTGCGGGCTCTCGTTGTCGCCCGGCTCCAGAAGAAGGACTCAGGCGTCACAAGAAGCAGGCGGACCCCGAGGTCAAGGACGCTTTTTCGGAGCAGATCGCACAGCAGCGCGCACGCATTGCTCGTGCTGAGCGAGACTACGACGCCGAGGTGATCGAGGGTGCTGACCTCGCCCGCATCCGCGACGCTGCTCGCACTGAGATCACCCGCCTTGAGGCCGAGCGCCTCGCCTCTGGAACCGGAACGGTGCTCGCGCCGATCCTCGGCACACCAGACCCGGCAGCGGCTTTCCTGGAGGCTCCCATCGCGTTGCAGCGCACCATGATCGACACGCTCATGACCGTGACGCTCAAGCGGGCAAAGCAGGGCAAAAAGGGCTTTGATCCTGAGTCGGTTGAAATCGTGTGGAAGTGAAGTGGCTCCGAGGTGCTGACGTTGGGTGCTCCAGGTGGGGATCCAGAAGCATACAAGACCGCACCCTGCGGGCGCGAAAAGGCGAAACTGGTCAGCGTCCCTTCGGGGCGCGAGCCCATCCGCACAGGAGGACGAGCTCGTGAGGTGAAATGCCCATGCATCTGGTCGGCAACATGTGAATGAGACCGGGAACACACAGTGCTGCACACATTGCACACATTGTGCACACATCATGTGTACAGTACTTTTTGTTGAGATACCAAGGAAAACTTGGTGTTGCACACACTGCACACATCTGAACGCATTACGTCCTCTATAGGGCAAGTGCCACGAGCAGCAGGTGATCGCGTCCTAGGATGAGTTCGACACGTGCTCCCTTAGCTCCACCCAATGCTATCTGACCTGCGCATATGCGTTCGGAACGTCGGTGCGTGGGGTATGCGTGGGGTATAGCAGCCGCACGGACGCTTCACGCCGGGCACGGTGTCGCTGCTTCCGAAAGGCGAAACACCATGACCCGCACGTTCACCCCCATCCAGCCTGACCCCGGCGATGCTCCAGCGGCACGGCTGGGGTCCGCCCGTCTCCACGCCCTCGAGGCGGTGGCCCGATGAACGCTTCGACGATTCCCTTCCGGGATCTCACCCCTGCCCGTTGGTGGTGCTCCTCCACCCTCTCAACTGACCCCGGCGACCCTGCCACCTGGTACCGGAGTCTCGTCCTCGAGGCGCCCGGCGACGGCGCGGAGATCCTCCTCGAGGTCACCGTGAACGACGAGGGCGGGCCAACTGTGGACGCGTTGACGACTGCGCACACCCTCCGGGATCTCGAGGCGCTCCGCCGGACGCTCGCGGATCTCGTCCCCACCTTGGCGGCGCTGTCGACGTGTCGTGATGAGGTGCGGGCGTAGCGTCCCGTTGTCGTCCTAGTTGCGCCCCTGGGGGCCGTTCGTCGGCTCTGGGGGCGCTTCCGTGTTCGCCCTCTCATGGTGTTCGGGCCTTTGTGCTCGGCTGCTTCTGCTTCGCGTTTGGCTTTGGCGCGTGCGGCGTACCTCTCCGCCGACGCTTCACAGAGTCGGAAGGCCGGGTGTGTTACGGCGGACTCGACCTGGCTTCCACCACTGACATCACGGCGTTCGTCCTCGTCTTTCCGCCAGAGACCGGCGACGACAAGTGCGTGATCGCGCCGTGGTTTTGGATCCCCAAAGACAACATCGAACAGCGCGTGAACCGTGATCATGCCCCGTATGACCTGTGGGAACGCCAAGGCTTCCTGCAAACCGGCGAAGGCGACGTCGTCCACTACGCCGGCATCGAAACCTTCGTCGAACAATTAGGGGAGCGCTTGGACATCCGTGAGATCGCGTTCGACTGATGGGATGCGGTCCAGATGAGCCAGAACCTCGAAGAAGCGGGCTTCGCCGTCATCGCCTTCGGGCAAGGCTTCAAAGACATGAACCCACCCTCCAAGGAACTGATGAGAAGGCAACCTCGCCCACGCAGGCCACCCCGTACTGGCATGGATGGTCGACGACATCCATGTCCGAACCGACCCGGCAGGCAACATCAAACCCGACAAGCAAGAGTCCACCGAGAAGATTGGCGGAGTCGTCGCCACCATCATGGCCCTCGACCGAGCCATCAGAAACGGCAGCGCGCCAGGCTCGGGCAGAGTCTACGACGAACGAGGGCTGTTGGTGTTCTAGCGAATTGCCGATCTACTTGTCTTCAATGCACTCATTTGTCGAAGAGATCCTCTGTGCGCCGTGATGGTCTGCCATCCACCGCTGATCGTTGACATCTGTAAAGCAAAAGCGAAAGTTCTCGTTCAAGATTACGCGGGGTGGTTGTGAACTGAATAGATCCTGACTGTACGTGTTCGCGTATTCAACCTTCTCGCCAGGTGAAACGGTCGGAAAGGGGATCTCGAATCCATGCTCCGTATTCTGGAATTCGTGGTAATTATCGCCGGAGACGCTTAAGGTATTAAGCGGTTTGGGCATGGCTAGAACCAGGTTGAATACTGGATTCGGTGACGAGTTGTGGAAGGTGGAAGTGATCTCTTTCCCATACTGGCCTGATTCGACCTGTGAGATGTCCGCGCTAATTGTTATTCGGGCAAATGCTTGATTTGCTTGGTGGAATTGTTCTGCCTCGATTGCGCGATTGCGATCATGGATGTTGAAGCCAAGTGCCGCTACGGCGATGATGACTGAAACTAGCGAAATTGCCTCAGATGCGGAGATCCAACTGCGCCAAGATTTCTTCTTCTCTCGGGTTTTGTTGCCCGATGATTTTACTGACTTCCTGGTCATGGGTTTGCTCCATTGTCTCTAATCGGGCACACGCTTCTTCCCCGGTCATCGATCTGATCTTATCTGTGAAAGGTGAGGCAAATGGGATTCTTCGACTGGCTGCGCGGCATCAACATTCAGCCAAGCTGACGACCACGCGCTCACGAGCGGTGGCTACTCGTTCTGAAGCGTCCTGGGGTTTGTTCCGAGTCTCGCGAAGGAGAATCGGAGTGTGCCCGGGAAGGTTCGGTCCCGAGTTGCCTAAGCGCGCAGTTCGCGTGGTCTGCGAGCGTCAGGCCCGTGAGGGCGGGGCGCGCGGTGTCCAAACGAGGGCGCGCGGTCGGCGGAATCGAGGCGAGGTAGTCCTCGACCTCATTCCCGGCGGCCGACTGCGCCCTCGTCGTCATGCGTTCTTCTGTCCCGGCTGTTGCGGAACGACCGTCCCCGCGAGCGCCTTCTCGCTCGGGCGCGCGAGCGGTCCGACGAGGTCGTGGGCGACGTAGGGCTCCTCGAGGAAGGCGACCTCCTCGGCCGAGAGCTCTAGCGAGAACGCGCGGACGGCGTCGTCGACCCTCGAAGGCTTCGAGCACGACGATCGGCATGTCGATCTCCCGATCGCGATCGTACTTCTGGCGCATCGTCCCGTCCGTCGTCGAACGGACCGAGTCGGAGTCCCAGGTCGATCTTGTGAGGTGGCCCGAGGCGAGCGGGCTGTACGGCGTGAGGCTCATGCCGTACTGACGCACGACCGGGATGAGCTCGCGCTCGTCCTCGCGGTAGAGCAGGTTGTAGTGGTTCTGCAGGCTCGATAAGCGCGTCCATCCGTTCTCGTCGGCGACCCGCTGGAGGTTGTGGAGCTGGTAGCCGTACATCGCGGAGGCGCCGAGCGCCCGCGCACGACCGTCGCGGACGAGCCTGTCGAGCGCCTCCATCGTCTCGGCCATGGGAGTCGAGTAGTCGAAGCGGTGGATGATGTAGAGGTCGAAGCGGTGGATGATGTAGAGGTTGAGGTAGTCGACGCCGAGGCGCGTCAAGGTCCCCTCGATCTCCCGCTCGATCGCCCCCTCGACAGATGTCCCTCGTTGAAGTAGGCCTTCGAGGCGAGGACGACGTCCTCGCGCGGCACGGCGAGGCGACGGAGGGCTTCGCCGATGTACTCCTCGTTCGTGCCGTGCGCGTAGGTGTTCGCCGTGTCGATGAAGTTCACGCCGAGTTCGAGGGCGCGGGTGATGATCGCCTCGGTCTCGTCCACGCGGACCATCCACTAGTGGAAGCGGGGAAGACCTTCCCGAAGCTCATCCCGCCGAGCCAGAGCCTCTGGATCGAGATGCCGGTCGTGCCCAGCGTCGTGCGTTCCATGATCGGTCCTCTCCGTGCGTTCGATTCGTCGTCGGCCGTGGGGCGTCGCTCTTCCGTCGAATCCCCGCTGAGGGCCGGGCCTGCGCCCCTGCCGCGCCTCGGAGCGAGAACTCCGCGACGCGCCGGCCGGATCCGCTTCCGCAAGCATCGCAGACCCCACTCGGCCTGTGGAAACCGATCGCCCATCACCTGCTCGACCAGCATCTCCGATCAGCGAGCCCAGCGCTGCGTCCTCGATCCCTCGCTCCGTGTGTCGTCCGCTTCATCTTCTTCCCAAGAATCACCCGCCACGTCTAAGGTTAGGCTTGCATAAATTTACGAAAGGGCCGAGGTGAAGACACTTTCACGAACACTCTCAGGAATCGCCATGGCATCGCTCGCGCTCGGCACTGCGAGCCCGACGTTCGCAGCCGTCGCGACGAGTCCGGCGTCCGGTTCCGAACCGGCGAACCCGACGTCGACGACCGAGCACGGGGAACGCCGCGCCAGCGGAGCTGATTCGGACTCGCTGCGATTCTCCTGGATCTACGAGTCGCGCTACGGCGACATCATTCGCAAGACGGATCGCCTCACGTACAAGGACGCGGGCGCGACGACTCCCGTATCCTGCGACATCACCGGCGATAGTCTGGCCGACATGATCTTCGCGAATCGCACGGGCCTCCACGTCCTCCCCTACATCCCCTACGGTGATCCGAGCGACGAGGTCGAGATCTCGCTGAGCGAACAGCGCAACCTCCTCACCACCGCGGCCCCGGCCGGTGAGAACGCATTCGGCAATGCCGTCACCTGCGTCTCCATCAAGGGCGCGCCCCACGTCGCCGTCGCCGGCGAGCGCGCGGTCTACCTGTACTCCTCCGACTCCGCGGCCCCTCGACTCCTGGCCGCGATCGACCCCGACGCCGATGTGCTCGCGATCGCGGGAAGCCCGGACAGCCCGTTCCTCGCGGTCGGCACGGCCGATAAGGTCACGATCGTCGATACCGCGCGCTTCGAGACGACGCCGAAGCCTCCCGCTCCGCCCTCGGATCCCCCCACCGGATCCAACGACGACGAGTGGAACGAGGACGGCCCCGAACCTCCTCTCGGCTCGGGCGGCGAACTCGACCCCGACGTCGCCGACCTGTTCGACTCCGACGACTCAACCCCGGAGCGGAGCGCGACCGAGACCGGCGCCGAATCCGACGCGAGCGCGGCCGGTGCTGGAACCGCCGACGCGAGCGCGCCCGGCGCGCGCCGCCTGCTGCGCGATATCGCCTCCGCCACCTGGAACGTCGATACCTCGAAGGGCCTCGCACTGCTCGCCTTCGGATCCGACCTCGCGGTCGGCACTCCCGCGACGAGCACGGTGGCCTACGCCCCGGCGTCGGCGAGCAGCCTCGACGGCGCGCCCCGTATCGTCGGCGCGTCGAAGCAGGGAGCAAGCGCTGAATTCGGTGCGGCGATCGCCCGGATCGGCGACATCAACGCGGACGGCGCTCCTGATCTCGCCGTCGGCGCGCCGGGCCACAACAACGAGGCCGGCGCCTTCGCCGTCGTTCAAGCGGGGATCGACACCGTCATCGACCTCGACTCCACGGCATCCGCTCCGGTTCATGCGAGCGAATCGGCGAAACGGACCGGCTATCTCTTCCGCAGCCCCCTGTACGGACGGCTCGGCGCGTCACTCGCGTGGGTCGACGGCGGGGAGTATCCGGGCGCCCTCTTCGTCGGCCGCCCGAAGGATGGCGAGCACCCCGGTGCGCTCGCGATCTCCGCGAAGGCGTTCACGCAGGACTTCAACGCGGGGCAGGGGATCCTCGATCTCCCCGGCGCGCACCATGCGACATTCGTCTCCGCCGAGGGCGGTGAGAGCGACCCCGGCGCGGGGCTCGGCATCATTCCGCGCCGAGGAGACGACCCTCTGCAGGGCGTCTACACATCGGACTCGAAGGGCCGCATCGACGTATGGACCGTCGACATGTCGCGCCAGGGCGAGAAGACCCACAGCGACGACGAGGAGATCGTCGCTCCGATCCCCGAGCCCCAGCCCCGCAAGGAGGAGACCTCCTTCGTCCCGCTCGACACCCCGACCGAGAAGTCGTGGCTCGGCGAGTTCTCGTCCGGCCTGGGGGGCTCGCTCGCGCGAGGCGCGTGCGATGTGACCGGGGACGGGCGCCCCGACATCATCTCGGGCAACGTCGTGCGGTCCCAATGGAAGTGGGATCCGTACTACGCGGAGAGCACGCCCACGCGCGGCTGGATCTTGAACGTCACCGGCGAGATCTCGATCATCCCGGGCGGTACCGCCGGTCAAGCCCTCCCCTCCGCTGAGACGATCTCGATCCTCGGCCCGCGTCGCACCGCCGACCCCGCAACCGACGCCAACATCGGGTTCTCCGTAGCGTGCCTGGGCGACGTCAACAAGGACGGCGTGGACGATATCGCCTTCGGCTCGCACACGATGTCTCGCGTGTGGGTCGTCTTCGGCGGCTCGCACCTGCGCGACGTCGACCTCAACAAGCTCGATCCGGCGCACGGCTGGTACGTGGATCTTCCGTCGGTGGGCGCGGGCGCGTTCAACATCACTCGCGTGGGCGACGTGAACGGCGACGGCATGGCCGATGTCGGTTTCATCGTCGCGAACGCGGCCGTCTCCGCCGACAAGAACGCGACCCCGCAGGGCGCGGCGTTCATCCTCCGCGGCAAGGCCGATGGCGCGCCCGTCGACATGCGCGACCTCACGAAGAACGACCCGGCCGTTCTTCAGCGCATCGATTCGCCGGAGGGAAACACCTTCAACAGTTTCACACGCGTGGGCGACGTGAACGGCGACGGCACCGCGGACTACGTCGTGACCGACTTCCAGCACATGCGCGACTACGTGATCCCCGGCAAGGCGTGGGTCGTCTACGGGCGGGCCGCCGACGCTACGAGCGACCGCTCCGCCGCCGGAGCGCGCGTCCGGGCCGGAGCCCCCGGTGCCGGCTTCGCGCTCACGATGCCCTTCGACGCCTCTCACCGGCTCGGCGCGGGCACCTCGGTGGCGAACGTCGGCGACGTGACCGGCGATTCGATCGACGATTTCGTCATCGGATTCGACGGCGGCCTGCTCGCGAACCAGGGAACCGGCGGCGTCGCGCTCGTGGCGGGCGAGAAGGCCGCGATCGGCCAGGAGCTGGACGACGTCGTGATCTCGCCGAAGGACCCGGGCGCGACGTCGGCGCGCGTCAGGATCATCACCGGCCCCGAAGGCGAGAAGGACCACGGGTTCGGATACGCGGTCGACGCCCTCCCGATTCCGGGATCGGGTTCGGCGATGCTCGTGGTCGGCGCCTACGGCTCGACCGGGAACGGGCGCGCGTGGGTGTTCTCGACCGACGAGTTCGCGTCGGATCCTCGAGGAATCGCCGATATCAAGGCGACGGAGATCGCTTCGCGCGGCGAGCGCTCCCGATTCGGCCGCGCCGTCGCCTTCATCGGCGACTACCTCGGGAAGGCCACGGTCGCCATCGGCGGAGACGGCGTGATCGACGACGCCGCGACCGGCGACCAAGGTTTCGCCCACTCGGCGCACATCCTCGCCAGGGCCGTCGACCTGCCCGATGGCGCCGCGCCGAAGCCCGACGGGAACGCGCGTCCCGGCGATTCGTCGACCGCTCAGTCCTCGACGACTCAGACGCCCTCCCCGGGTGCCGAGGTCGCGAAGGGGCCGGGTCGTGGGAAGGCCGATCTCGCGCGCACCGGTTTCACCGCGGGCGGCATGATCGCGGTGGCACTCGGTTGCCTGGCGGCGGGCGCGGTGCTGATGCGCCGCGGCGCCGAGGACTGATCCTTCCAACCTCATCGAGGAGTCGTCCCCGCGAACGGGGACGGCTCGATGCGTTCCCCCGTCGGGGAAGGGCGCTCATTTCGCAGCCGGGCGATGGGCGCCGAGAACACCATCCCGGCGCTCGCGATTCGCGCGGGAGGCGCCGACGCGGCGCAGGAAGCCGGACTGACCGCCACCGCTCCCATCGACGCCGAACTCGTCGTGCGCGCGGCCCCCGACATCGTCTTCGTCGAGGACTTCATGGGAGCGGGCATGGGCCCCTTCCAAGAACTCCTGTCGAACCCGGCTCTGGCCGAGGTCCCCGCCGTGAAGAACAAGCGGATCGTGCTCCTGCCGATGAACGAGGCCTCGGCGGTCGCCGGCACGAATCTCCCTCTCGGCTACGAGAAGATCATGACCGAGGTGCATCGGTGAGACGCCGAGGACGCGGCCCTCTCGGGGGCGAAGCGGCGACGGCTCGGGGACGCTCCCCGGAGGCGCGCGCCTTCTTCGCCCCCGGGAACCCGGCGATCGCGCGTCAAGCCCTCCTCATCTCGATCCGCGCCTGCGCCGCGGCTCTCGCCCTGATCGGCATCGCCGACGTCCTCGCCGCGCACCTGGTCGGCGCCCGACTTCACGAGTCCTCGATCATCCTGACGGCGGTGTGGATCCTCGTCGTCTGCCTCGCCAGGCTCGCCCTCGGCCGCGAGACCGACGCCTCCCGGAGCCGCGAGGCCCGCCGCATACGGCGGGCCCTGCTCGAGCACGCCTTCCGCCTGGGGCCCGCGCGAATCGGCGCCGAGGAGACCGGGCGCCTGATCTCGCTGCTCACCGACTCCGTCGAACGCGTCGTCGAATACCGGCAGGCCTACATCGGCGAACTCATCGGCGCCGTCGCCACGCCCTTCCTCGTCCTCGTCGTCGTCGGGGCGCTCATCGACCCGGTCGCCGCGCTCGTCCTCGTCGCCTGCATCCCCTTCGTCCCCCTCTCGATCGCTCTCTTCCAGCGCTTCGTCCGCGACGACTCGTCGGCTTCGCGCGAGATGCGGGCCCGTCTGTCCGCCCAGTTCCTCGAAGCCATCCAAGGCCTGTCCACTCTGGTGGGGATCGGCGCGGCCGACCGCGTGGGGGAGCGCCTGGCGCGCACGGGCGAGGACAACCGCCTCGCCGTCATGCGGGTTCTCGCGCGGAATCAGCTCATCCTGTTCGTCATGGAGGGGGTGTTCTCCCTCTTCCTCGTGACGGCCGCGATCGTCGTCTCGTGGATCAGGCCACCTCGGTAAAAAGTCGCGAAAAACGCCTCATTGGAGCGAAGTGGTCTGCACTTTGGGCGAATCGTGACGACAGGCTCAGCCCCGGCCTCGTGAATGGGGGTGCCCTGCCCACAACAAACGTGGGGCAAGGCGACGCCCGCCCTGCCCCACGTCTCATGCGCCTGTTCCCGTTCCTGTGATTGCCGGCGACGGCTGGCCCGTGACGGCCTTCGATGTTGACGTCGAACTCACAGAGCGCACCAGGCGTACGAGAACGTCGAGCTGCTTGGGAGGCGTTCCCCAGAGACGTAGCCACGTCCTCGTTCAATAGCTTCCGGAGCTCGGTCACGGTCCACTCGACCTCGCAGTCCGGCGCGACGCTCGTGTCCGCCTGAACCCAGAGCTTGCTCGGAGAACCGGTAACGAAGACGGTACAGCGCTCGACACCGGGCAGGTCCTGAACGCGCTCGGAGAGTGCTTGCGACAGGACATCGGGGGAGAGAGTAGCCAGCAGAGCGCCATCGGAGCCGCTGAGCCTGAGCGGAGAATTCGCAGGCCTGCGCGGCACCTGCATGAGGAGCAGGAACAGACCGGCGACGAAGGCGAGCGCGGATGCCAGAACGCCACATGGCACGAGCCAGTGGGCGCGAGGCGAAAGAATCGCCCCGATCTGGTCGTGCGCCGCAGCCAGGTATACGGAAATGACGGGCAGATGGTGGCCAGACATCGAGGCCGGACGCGAGGAACCAGGCGGACGCGCAGACGATAAGCAGTCCGAAGAATGCCAGGAGAACCCTGTTGAGAGCGGCAGAAACTGAACGCATAATCGGTTCTCTTTCAGCTCACGCGCTTGGCGCGGACACGGCTGCGGGTGATGCCCTCGGGGTTGAAAACCTCCAGGGCCTCGTCGGCCTTCTTGGACGCGGCTTCGCGCACGGCGTCTAAGTCATCCGCGTCGCTGAAGACGACAACGTCGACTCGTGACCTGCGCACGGTGGCGGAAGCGGACCGAATCGTGGCGAGTTGTTCGACGTGCCTCTTCACGAGGATTGCCAGGTCAGAACGGTGAAGTGCCGTCTGCCCGGGGATATCGTCGGGAAGAAAAGCGACGTGCCTGGGGCGACCGGGCCACAGGGCTGCGACAAGCATCAACAGGCCGCATGCGGCTGCGATTCCGGCGGCAACAAGCGCTGCGATGGAGCTGAAGGACACAGCGCCGACCGCGTTGAGCGTGGTGACGGTGCGCTGCGGCCAGGCCCCCGTGAGGAGGCGGTATCCCGTCAGCCATGTGCCGAGTCCCCCGACGATGAGGAGCAGCAATGCTAAGACGGTGGCAGATGCGCTCCGGGTCGGGCGATAAACGAGTGCCGGTACGGGTGCTCTCATCTCAGGCTCCTCCTGACATGATTGCTCGGGTTGAGCCACGAAATGTCGATGGACATCTTGGCGACGCGTACCCCGCACAGCTTTTCGACGCGACCGCTCACGTGTGCGCGCAGGTCCTCGATAGTGGAGGACAAAGGGGTGGGGAAGACGAGGCCGAGGTCCAGATGGAGGATCGCGCGCTGCCCATAGAGTTGGCATGTGGCCTCGGGCCGAGACCCGAAGTTTCGGCGGGAGCCAATCCCGAGGACTCCACCTGCGTTCGAGCCGACGGCGGCAAATTCAAACGCGGCTTGAGCGGCGATTCGGGCGACGACATTGGCCGGAATAGTCGTGGTGCCGCGCTGCGTCAAGGAGGATTCCTTCTCGCGCGACGGCTTCGACTGCGTGACTGCTGAGTCAGGCGCGGCCACGCTCGTCACCTCTTTCGCCAATCGAGGATACGTTGGACATCGACCTGGCCCTCCAGATAGAGGCCCACTACCCATCCGACGACGCCGCACAGGGCAACGAGGACGAAGCTGGCGAAGGAACCGAACGCGAGAACGGCTCCCCATGAACAGGCCCACCAGGAGAGCCAGGTGCGTTGTCTTCATGAGAATTCCTCAGATCCAGGCGTCGAGGTCGACTACTTCAGATCGGTTGAGGCGGAGTTGGTTGTTTCCTCCTCGGGCAGGTGGACGTCGGTGACGTCGATGTTGACCTCAACAACCTCCAGGCCGGTGGTGCCTTCGATCTGGTCGATGATGTTGCTGCGAATGTCGTTGCAGACGTTGATGATGGAGTAGCCGTACTCGACGACGACGATGACATCAATGGCGGTCTGGGTTTCGCCCTTGTGGACGGTGATGCCGCCGGTGACGTTGGTCTGGGTGGTGGGGATGCGGTCGGTCACGGCGCTGAAGGCACGGCGTACGGCGTTGCCCATGCCGTAGACGCCGGGCACCTGGCGGGCGGCCATGCCGGCGATCTTAGCGACGACGTTTTCCTCAATGGTGGTCGTGCCGTGGTCGGTCTGGAGGGGACCCTCGGGGGTCTTGTCCTGGTCAACGTTCTCGTTGTTGTCGCTCATGTGAGCCTCTTTCATTGAATCGAAGGTGGGGGCCGCTGGGTGATGCGCGGCTCAAGCAACGGGTCAGTGACGTGTCACTGTAGACACCGCGATTAGCTTGTGTGCCCTGCTGATCGCCCTGGTTTTGCTCCCCGCGACCATTCTTCCGTGGTTTGTCGGATCCTGTTGGTTGAAAAAACGCTGTGATCTCGTTAAGTGAGATGTGTCACTGACGGGTGGTAAATAGTGATACGAGGTCACGAGAATTTTCTTCATGACGAGGCTGTGGCCGGCTTGTGTGGGCGTGTCACTGAGTTGCTGTTGGGGGCAATGAATACGCGCAGACAGGCTCTGCACGGCGCATCAACCGTTATGGAGATCAAGCCCTATCCTGGTGCTGGAGGATTCTATGCGGATGACAATTGACGTTGACGACGAGTTGCTCGCGCGCGCCGAGGAACTCACTGGGATCAGTGAACGATCCGCGTTGATCAGGGATGCGGTCGAACTCCTCGTTCGCATTGAGACCGGACGACAGCTCGCTGCGCTCGGTGGTAGCGATCAGGTGGCGGAGGCTGTGCCCCGGAGTCGCGAGCACGCATGAGAGTCCTCGTCGACACGAATATCTGGATCGATTACCTGCGGCAAACTGAGCCGGTCCTGGTCGACCTCCTTGAGCGCGACCAGGTGTGCGTGCACCAGAGTGTCATCACCGAGCTCGCGCTGGGCAACCTCAGGGATCGGGCGATCTTTCTGAAATTGATGATCGTTCATGCCGTGGGCTACCGAGGGGTCCGGCACCTCCTTGAGGAGCGGCGGCTGTGGGGCAGGGGACTGAGTGCTGTCGATGCGGCGCTCCTGGCAAGCGTTGTCGTGACCCTGGGGTCTTGTTGTGGACGCGCGATAAACGCCTGCGTCAGGCCGCACGTGACGTGGGCGTGTTGGCCGACATTGAATGAGGTAGGGGTCTCCGACGAGGCCGTGGCCGGGTCGAGTGAGAGGGTGGCCCGGTCGCTTGCTTATGGCGAGAGCAGCAGGTCCGTCTGCGTGGCGAGGTGTGCGATGCTCTTGGAATACCAAGGGATCCTCGCCGTGATGGCGAGGATCCCCGT
>BNJU01004465.1_pt1 | contig 85631 bp, 114 predicted proteins | sample 8539281 | NCBI WGS metagenome assembly BNJU01 (sample SAMD00202456, study PRJDB9452) | human saliva metagenome | isolation source: human saliva | place: Japan
AAACTAGCTCTTGTGAATAGCACAGGCATCATCGATAGCGATTACTACAACAATGAGGACAATGAAGGTCATATCATGATCGCCCTCCTAAACTTTGGCAACGAACCTGTTACCCTTGAAAAAGGCGAACGCGTTGCGCAAGGCATTTTCTCTAAATACCTTATCACCAATGACGACGATGCAACAGGCGTACGTACAGGTGGTATCGGTAGCACTGGGACTATGTAAACTACATACAATTCTGAATAGAATGGTGAAAGCCGCTCAACTTAGGTTGGGCGGCTTTTTGTGTGAAAAAAATTACGTATAGGGTTAGATATACTAAAGGTAATCCAGAACCATATTTATTTTGTTTGTTGTGTTATATAGGAGATTAGCTATGGAAACTTTAAAAGAAAACATCATCACAGTAGAAGACATTACAGCAGAAATTGAGAAAGCAGAATTTGATGTTCCAAGAGAAGATGAGGATTTTGGTGATCGCTATGATCGATTACATGCAGAATGGGCTGTAAAAGGATTAAAGAAGTATAGAGATGAATTAAAGGAAGCCTTTGCTGACAAAGAACATTTTAAGGATTGGGTAATAGATATATGGGGAGATGTAAATACTTTTATAGCCGTAATAAACGAAGAACTACGCTTACGTTCTATTGAATCAATTCGAGAAGCATCCGAATGCGCTGCATTGATGAAAATTTTTATTCCCTCTGAAAGTGGTTCAAGAGATGAAGCTGAAGAAAAGGTAAAACGTAATCTAGAAGAAGCTTTAGAAGAACATGACCAAAGAATTCTTAATATCTATGATGTAGAAGTAGTACCACTTTTAACATGGTGTGAAGAATTACTTGTGATGAAAGCCTTTTTAACTAATGATTTCTATATGAAAGGATCATTTTCAGACGAAATTAAAAACAAATATATACAAATGTGTTTACATTGCTAGATAGAAACTTGCCGGAAAAAAAGTTGAATACAGTGATGCTCATTCCTTTGAATATTATGTGGATTTAGAGGACGAATGGGAGTATTTGTACTTAGATGATTTAAATCCTGTAGAAGAACTATTAGCTATGTTGCCTGGTAGCCCTTATGAATGTGATGTTATGTATTATGCTAAATCAATTAATTGGAAGATTAAAAAAATGAGCATGTAAATACTTTTTAAAGAAAAAAATGGCAGGAGTTATATGATTCTTTGAATTAATAATTTATTTGATACAAAAAAATATGAATGATTTATGAAAAAAATTAATGAAAGTTTGATGAAAATATAATCTTATATTGATACAATAAAAAGCAGAGTTTTGTATATTTTTATAGGTAAGATTAATGTTATTAGGAAAAGATATTAATAAATTATTGACTTTAAAAGGTAATATTATTTCTTCAAGTGCATGTGAGATAAATAAAAAAATATTTAGCCTTATACAGGAAAATATTAGTCCATTAATTAATATTGATGATATTCATTCATTAGTAAGATTGAAAGGAAAAGAATATCAATATATATTATTATGCAATGATAAGCTGTATATTTTATCAAGAAATAAGATGGCGTTTATTATTTATTATGATAGTATAAATCGGATAACAAGGGATAATAATATATATAATAATAAATCTATTAATGGATTTTATTATTCTATATTTGAGAGTCATACACGGTCTAGAGAAACTATTGGATTAAAAAAATTACATATACGATTAATCATAAAAAAACAAAAATTTTTTTATAGTGGGAAAAAGTTAATTTAATTAATTATATTCGTAATTATATAACTGGTCAGCTGAATTCTAAATATAGGCATTATAAAAGTAGATATATTATTGATTATAAACAAATTATTATCACATTGAATAAAAATGGCTATTGAGAAAAAAATGAAGTTGATATTTTATTTAGTTTAATTAAAAAAAGTGATGAATTAATATGGAATGCTTTTTAATAGTGAGGAAATACTTCAAAAAAATATCATGGTGATATTCCTAATATAGTTTCTTCTAATACACTAAGAATATATTTAAATGGTTTATTTAAAATTAGAAATAAAAAAATGAAGCTTTTAGCAGAATTATTATTGCAAATTTTAAAAAAATCATAAATGACTATAGATTGTTTGAAATTGTTGTTAGTTACTTATGTACATTGGTATCTGATAGAAATAAAAAAAGTTAAAAAAATTATAGATAGATTTATTTTTAGGAAAATTAGTAATTTCTAATTCGGAACTTAAAAAAATTATATCTAAAAATTTCAAAATGATATATCTGGTAGTAATTATAGAAGAAATATAATTGTTATTGCTAATATGAGTTCGGGAAAATCAACTCTAATTAATGCAATCATAGGAAGACGAGTTGCAGCCTCTTCTATAGAAGCTTGTACTAATACTATTATTCAATATCAAAAATAAATTATGTAATGATGAATCTGTTATTAATACTCTGCAGAATAGTTTTAAAGGAGATGAAAAGGAATGTAAGGACAAAAATATATGATAAGAGCGTTATAAATGTAGAGTTTAGAAGTATATATAATAATAAATCTATTAATATAATAGATACACCAGGAATAAATAATTCTTTAAATTTAAAAACATCGATATATAACATTAGATTTTTTTAAAAAAATGAAAGTTATGAAAAATAATATATGTTCTGAACTGTGGAAAGCTAGGAACAAATGAAGAAATGGAATATCTAACTTGGCTTGCTAATAATATTGATAAATCAAAAAGTTATATTTGTATTAAATAAAGTTGATATTCTCACAAAAGAAGATAATTTAAGTGAATCTATTAGAAAATTACAATTTGATTTAAATGAATTAGATTTCAATCAGGTAAAATATATCCAATAATGGCGTATCCTGCATTATTATTTAAATTAGAAAAAAATTCAATGAATATTTGAATGATGATGAGATTGATGAGTTAGAATTGTACAAACGTAGAATTCATCGAGATTATTATGACTTAAGTAGATATATTGATAAAATTGATGATATAAATATGCTATATATTAATAATACAGGAATTTTTAGAGTTAGAAAAAGATTATTTTTTTCATAAATATTATAGATAAAATGAGGAAGGAAATTCTAATTATATGCATAAGAATTTGAGTATATAAATGAATAAAAAAATTAGTAGTGATATTAAAAATATTTCTGATCTTTATAATTTAAGGAAATTGAACTTGTCTATAGAGTACTTATATACTAATTATGTAGATTGATTTACTGAAGAAGTATTCAATTAATTTTTTTGGAGGAATAATGAAAGAAGTATATATAAAGTATAATCCATATAGAATTGAAACAGATATTACTGTTGATGGTAAAAAGTTTGGCAGAAAATAGTCATTTGGGGGAGAGTATTTCATCTGGAATAAGATTGCAAGAGTGGATTGAAGAACTTCCTCAAAATTTAATTGATGAATATAATGATAGAGAATTTAATATTAAATTTTACGGTACATTATTAGATTTTGAGGATTTGACAGAGGTATTTAATAAGTACTGTGAGCAAGGACAACTTACTGTAAAAACTAAATAGAAAACCAGCAAAAAGAATCTCAAGATAAAGAGAAACTTATAGATTGTGTTTTTGAAAAAATACAGAATGGACCTTTTAGTGAGTTAAGAGATGTTGAAATAATCAATGCCTTTGAACATGCAAAAAGTAGTGATTTTGAGGTTTGTGTAGTTGCTACAATGAGTGCTGGTAAATCTACTCTAATAAACTCTATGTTGAGAACTAAACTTATGCCTTCAAAGCAAGAAGCATGCACATCTATAATTACTAAACTTAAAGATAATGATTCGCCACATTGGCAAGCTGAAGTTTACAATAAAGAAAATCGTTTAATTGAAGCACATGAAAATCTCTCTATTTCTACAATGGAGAGATTGAATAGTGATGAAAATGTATCAGTAATAAAGGCTACAGGTAATATTCCATTTGTAACTGCAGATGATGTATCACTTATTTTAATTGACACTCCGGGCCCTAATAATTCAAGAGATCCAGAACATAAAAAGAGTTCAAAGTGAATTTTTAAATAAATCTTCAAAGTCACTTGTTCTATATATTATGGAAGGAACATTTGGTACAGATGATGATAATGCTCTTCTCGAAAGGGTTGCTGAAAGTATGTCAGTTGGCGGCAAACAATCTAAGGACCGTTTTATATTTGTCGTAAATAAAATGGATAGTAGAAATACAGAAGATGGTGATACATCACAGACTTTAACGAGAGTTAGAACTTATTTAAAGAAACATGGTATTATAAATCCTAATCTATTCCCAGCTGCTGCACTTCCGGCGTTAAATATTCGAAGAATAAAAAAATGGTGAAATTGTTGATGAAGATACAGCTGATGAAACAGAGTTAAAAAGTAAAGAAGCTTAATAGAAATGAAAATTTCCATTTTGAAACATATGCTTCTCTTCCGGCAAGTATTCGAGGCGAAATTAACCGACAATTGAGTGAAGCTAGCATAAATGGTGACTTAGAAAGTCAAGCCTTAATTCACACTGGTGTAGTATCTATTGAAGCAGCTATTCGTCAATATGTTCAGAAATATGCTAAAACGGCAAAAAAATTAAAAAAATATAGTTGATACCTTTATCCATAAGTTGGATGCGTTGAATTGTTTAGAAAATACAAAGAAAGAATTAGCAAGTCGATTAGATCAAAATGAAGGAATTGTTAAACAAATTGAGTTGATAGAGCGTAAAATTAGTGATGTAAAAGAGGCCAAAGCATTTGAAGACTCGGTTGAACAAGTAGTTCTTCTAGTCGATGATGAAGCCAAGAATGTTATTGAAGAAATTATTATGAAGTTCCAAGCTAAAATAAGAAATAAAATTGATGAGCTTAGGGGAAAAGAAATTGAAATTGCTTTTAGTTGAGCATGAAGTATCAGAATTGGCACAATTTGCTAGAAGACTTGAGCCTAATTTTTCAAGCAGAGCTTGATGAACTTATTAAAAATAATCTAATTAAATCAAGTCAAGCATTATTAAAAACATATAGAGATAAATTAATTTCATTAACTGATGAACTTGAAGTAGATTCACTTACAGGAATATCTATTGAGCCATTAAAGTTTATGGAAGGAGATATTACACCAATTGATTCTTTTTTTCCATTGAACATATGGTTCAATCAAAAAGTTGAAAAATGGCCGTGAATGGATTGAAAATACTAATAAGAAATGGTATAAGCCATGGACATGGTTCCAAGAACGTGGATATTATAGAAAAAAATATAAAACTGTAAAATATATAGATGCAGGGGAGTTGGCTGATGAATATCTATCAAAAATTCAAACTTTAATCTATGCTAATGGTGAAAATACAATAAAATATGCAACAAAAGCAATCTGCTAATATTTTTAAGAACCTTTGAAAAAGAGTTTGAAAAAGTTAGATAATATACTAAAAGAAAAAGCTTAATCAATTGAAAAGTTATGCTACAGATAGAACCCGAGCAGAAGCACGTATTCAAGAATCAGAGGAACGATTAGAATGGCTTGAATCAATAAAAAGCTGAGGTGGAATCTATTTTTAGATATATAGGAGGACTTTTATGGCAATAACAAATGCTTTTAATAAGGCTATCACAGAAGGAAATATAAGACAAATTAGAATTATGCTAAAAGATAGCCTCTTAGTTGACCCTACATTTGAAAGATATAATGAGATGGAGAAGTTAGCTTCAACTGTTCCTGGGATATATGATGAACACGATGGTAGACCTTTTAAATCCCTCTCAAGTGAGTGGAGTGATTCTTATATGGATATTCTTATGGTTCAGGTTGTAGGCAATTTTTTTCTCATGAAAGAGTTGAACACTTGAAAGATGTCGTTCGTACGCTTAGACCTGTTTGTAACAGCAAACCATGTATGACTAGTAAAGATATTACAAAGAGTACTTCCCTTAAAAGCCGAAAAAAATATTAATGAATATCCACAAGTAGAAAAAAATATTCATATTAATAATAATAAAAAGATCTTTCATATAAGGAACAAAAGTTGAAAGATCAGAAATCTGGAAAAATATGAATATTCTGTTGGTATTGGTGGAGGTGCCTTAGGTGGTAGTATCATAGGATATACAATTGCTTCATTTTATACTCTTCCTATTTTTAGGTTATGTAATAGGCGGTGCTGTGATTGGAGGAGCTATTGGCGGTACCGTTGTATATTTAAATAATGAAAAGGAGTAGTTAGGAATGTCAGGAAAAAAATGGTACTAGTGCCTGAAAAAGATATGCCTATAACTAATTCTGATAATGATATGGCTGCTCAAAGCTTAGAGCAGCCATCATTAATAGAGCTACAAAAGTAATCTTGAAGATGCAAGTCGATTAGTTGATGATATTGTATTAAAAAAATATCTTTATCGGTTAAATGATTTAGATATTGTTCCACTTGATGAAGACTTAAAAAAAGATAAGTGATATTCGAATTTTTCAAAATTAATGAAATGGTTTATCAGAATGATGAATATTCGACATATAAATTTGAGACTGTTTTTAATGCGGTACAGAATTTAAATTGTGGTGTTTTTTTATTATTGCTGATAGCAATGGAAAAAAACAGATTTTTTTATATGGGGGTTCGTTCTTTAGATAATAAAAGAACAACAAAATCATTAAAAAGATACTCTTAGAAATGCTTTGTTAGGGCAATTCCCAGGTGTTAAAACAGTTGATTTACTTGATCCTGTAGCTGAAGATTTGATTTCAACATTTTTCACATAAAAAAACATAGCTTCTATCTCATGTGTTGCAAAAAAATAAAGATAAAGAATTTAAAAAAATAATGAATCATTTATTCAAGGCCTAGAGAAACTTATTATTGCTATGCAAGGACAAAAGTATACGATAGTAGTTTTAGCTAAAAGTACATCATCAAGTCAATTAGAAGAATTAAAGAAATCGTATGAGACTATTTATACACAGCTATCACCATATGCAAATATGCAACTTTCATATGGGATTAATACTGCTATTAGTTTATCTGATGCACTTTCAAATGGTACTACTACAGGGAAAAATTATTCAAGAAATAAATCATTTCAAGTTAGTACAAGTCATCAAGAAGGGTTCTCAGAGAGTCATTCTGTTTCGAAACCAGATACGTTTTCAGCTGTCGCAAAATCATTAGGTACGGTTGCATTAAGTGTTGCAAGTTTAGCTACTGCCCCTTTAACTGGTGGTGCTAGTATTGCAGCTGCTACTGCTATTTCTTTTGGCCAAGTTGGTTTGAATAGTATCAGCCCTAAGACCTATTCTGATGGTAATACAACATCTGAAAGTAATACTGTTAGTAACAGCACAACAACTGGTGAATCATTTGGAACAAACAATAGTTCCACTAATAGTATTACAAAAACTAAAGGACAAACTACTGGATCATCAAATAATATGATGTTAGTTATGCAGAATAAAAATCTTATAGACAAGCTGGAAAAGATTGAAATGCAGATTAAACGAATTGATGAATGTGAAAGTGTTGGAATGTGGGAGTGTGCTGCATATATTCTTTCTGATAAGCAAGAAACAGTTGAGATGGCAGCAGGAACCTATAAGGCTTTTAATGAAAGGTGAGAATTCAGGAGTAGAAACATCTGCTATAAACTTTTGGGGAAAAAAACAAGGAGAAAAAATTCCTTTATTAAAGGACTATATTACTAATTTTATTCATCCTGTATTTGAATATCCGTCTGAAAAAACATTAATTCCTGTTACTGCATCATCTTTAGTTAGTGGTAATGAACTTGCAATTCATATGGGATTACCAAGAAAAATCCGTATGTGGCTTTCCTGTTATTGAACATGCCGAATTTGGTAAAGAAGTTGTAACATATGATGTAGCATTAAATAAGGGTGATTTTCAACTTGGGCATGTTTTCGGAATGGGAGAGCAATCTAATACTGATGTTATGTTAGATTGTAATTCATTAACTATGCATACTTTCATTACTGGTTCTACAGGTTCCGGAAAAAAAGTAATACTGTTTATGAAATTTTAAATCAGTTGAGAATTCTATACAGGATACCGTTTTTTTAGTTATTGAACCAGCAAAAGGTGAATATAAAAATATTTTTTTGGCCAATACGCTGATGTTAATGTATACGGTACAAATCCAAATCTTACCAACCTGTTGAAGATTAACCCTTTTAGTTTTTCCTAAAGATATTCATGTTCTAGAACATATAGATCGATTAGTTGAGATATTTAACGTATGTTGGCCAATGTATGCGGCTATGTCGGTTATTCTAAAAAGAGGCTATAGAACGTTCATATATTTCTAATGGTTGGGATATTAATCATTCAGTAAATGACACGGCTGATAGATTTCCTAATTTTATTGATGTACTTGAACAAATTAAAAATTATTATTAATGAATCACAGTATTCTTCTGACAGTAAAGCTGATTATTCAGGAGCTCTTATAACAAGAGTTCAATCATTAACTACGGGGTTAAATGGACAAATTTTTTTACTGATGATAGTATTTCTGATTATGATTTATTTGATAAATGTGTAATCATAGATTTAAGTCGTATCGGTTCATTGGAAACAAAATCCTTGATAATGGGTTTATTAGTAATGAAATTAAATGAATATAGAATGGTTTCTGGGAGAATAAATAGTCCTTTAAGGCATATAACTGTATTAGAAGAAGCGCATAATTTATTAAAACGGACCTCAACAAATCAAGCTTTTTGATAATTCAAATTTAATTGGAAAAATCAGTGGAATTATTATCTAATTCTATTGCTGAAATGAGAACCTATGGAGAAGGTTTTTATTATAGCTGATCAATCTCCTGGATTATTGGATTTATCAGTAATTAGAAATACAAATACAAAAAAATAATTTTAAGACTTCCTGATAGGCAGGATAGAGAGTTAGTTGGTTTTTTTCTGCAAGTTTAAAAAGAAAATCAAATATCTGAATTAGCAAAAACTAAAAAAAGGGGTTGCAGCAGTTTATCAAAAATAATTGGGTTGAACCTATATTGGTACAAATAAATAAATGCGATATTTCGGAAAAAGGTGTATGAGTTTAAACAACAAATTGATTTAATAGATAATAATACTTATCTTAAGCAACTAATATACTTTATGATTCAAGGTAGAGTAGACAAGAAGTTATTTTTTTGATATTAATGTAATAAATTTAGCTATAAATAAATTAGGACTATCTGCTAAAAAGTAAGAATTATTTTGAAAATCTAATTTTAGAATATCAAGAACGAGGAACTATTGAATTGTGGAATGACGTTCATTTCAAAAAAAGCTGTCAAATATTATAACCGATATTCTTAATGTACGTAAACAAGTTGAAAACATTGTAATTTCTTCTAGCAATAATATTGAGTTAACATCTGAATTAAGTAAAGCTTCTAGATAAACAACTTACTAATCTGAGTGCAGAAGTAAAACTAACTTTGATTCAGTGTTTTATGAAAGATATGAGTATCCAAAAAGTTGATTCTGATATACGGGAAAAAAATATAAATACTGGTTTGATTCTATAACGGAAGGATGTATTCTAGTATGATTGATATGCATGAAAAAGGATATAGTAGAGAATAATAATTTATTAGTTGAAAGTCCATTAGCTCGACAAGTGGAGAATATTAATGTAAGCCATAGTGAATCAGAACATTATGATAGACCAATTGTAACTGAAGTTAGGGAAGCTATTAAAAACAAAATAGATGGATTAGCTAGGGAAGCTGAAGTTGCTAATGAATTAGAAAAGAAATATCCAGAGGAAGAAGGCTTTCAAGTTATTTCTGAAACATATCTCAGAGATAAAGACGGTAATATTGTTAAAGATCCGGAAACTGGAGAGGCAAGAAGAGTTGATTTTATGGTTGTTAAAGATGGAAATGTAATAGATTCTATAGAAGTTACTTCAAAAACTGCAGATAAAACTGAACAATCAGCGAAGGAAGAAAGAATACGTGAGAGTGGTGGGAATTATATAAGAGATAATGATGGAAATTTAGTGGAAATTCCTTCAACAGTTCATACGCGTATTGAAAGGAGAGATTAGATATGTTAAAAATTTATGATAAAGCGCAGTGGCATATTGATGGTGGAGAGGATAAAATATCTGTTGTTGACAAACTAAAAATAATTCTTCATTTTCTTTTAGATAAAGGTTTACTTTCCTCTGAAGGAAAAAGAAATAGTTAATTTGGGAGTAGATAGTAGTATTTCTATCCATGAAAGAATGCTTACACAAGAGGGAAAAAAATTCATGGATGAATACTATGATAAAGCTATTGGTAAGTCTAAAAAAAGAAATTATAGCAGTATTAGAAAAAAAGATTTTTGATGATTTTAGATTCCAATTTGAAAATGGTTTTAAAAAAACGATTGTTAACTCTTAATTAGAAGTTATTTAAATAAGATAGTATTTAATATTCTATGGAGTTTTTACTAAATTACATCCATATAATAATGGTTTCTTCAAAAATATATTGTATTACCACAAATTTTATAGCGGATATTATTGATCAGATAATTATATATTGGAGAATATAGTGTCAAAATTCTATCCAACAATAATAAATAGTTTCCACGGCAGTGAAGGAGAGCGTCTCGTATATGAGGCGCTCTCTAAATTAAATAACGAATATGTAATTTTTCATTCTTATAGATGGTTAGGTGAATTAAATCAACGTAGGAGTGAAGGTGAAGCAGATTTTGTTATTTTACATCCTAAAAAAGGTATTTTATCTATAGAGGTAAAAGCTGGTGGGATTTCCTATCGTGATGGAAATTGGATTCAAACGAATCGAAATACAAAAGAAGAAAAAATTATAGATCCTTTAGGTCAAGCTGCAGAGAGTCAATTTAGGATTCAGAATTATTTACGTAAACATTATAATGGGCAAATGCCTGTTATTGGTCGAGCAGCATGGTTTCCATCTGTGGCTATTCATAATAAGGTTTCTTTACCACTAGAGGTAAATAGAGACATTGTGTTTGATGTAGATTGTTTACTTAATCCACAGGAATCTATGGATAAAGCTTTTAGCTATTGGAAATCTAATTTAGGATTTAGAGATTCTGAATTATCAGTTAATGATTTTCAAAATATGATTAAGACTCTCATGCCTACTTTTAATATAGTTGAATCTGTTGCAAGTACAGCTCTTGAATCGACGAAAAGTTATATTCAGATGACAAAACAACAAGCATCTATACTACATTTTTTTACGTGAACAGCCAACAGCTGTTATTCATAGTCCAGCAGGTACAGGTAAAACGATGCTTGCTATTGAAAAGGCTAAAGATGCTAGCTGATGAAGGTAAGAAAGTCTTATATTTATGTTTTAATGAGTTCTTATTATCATATGTAAAAGAGCATTATACATGTGATAATATAGTCTTTCATAATATTAGATCCTTGGCTGAAAAACTTGATGCCTAATAGCAATTACTCTATTGCAGAGATTATTCCTCAATTTATTGAGTACTTTCAAAATGAATATGATGATCTAGAATGGTCTTATGAAAATGTAGTTATTGATGAAGGTCAAGATATTGATGAACGTATATTAGAACATATTTCTATATTAGTAGACATGTTAGGCGGTCATTATTACGTATTCTACGACAAAAATCAGTATATTATGATGCATAAATCGACGCATTGGTTAGATACTTATGGGGACTGTCGTCTTGTATTATAAAAAAATTGTCGCAATACTGCAGAAATAGCAAAGACTGTAGGCACAACATTAAGTGATATAAAGAAAGATGCTTATATAAATGAATTGTCAGGGATAAAAACCACTTGGCTCATTCTATAAGAGTGAAAAATGAATTACGTAACATTGTTACAAAGTTTGTTACAAAAATGATTCAAGATAAGGTTAAACCGGAAGACATTGTTATTCTTACTACAAGTAGTGTTCCTAACAGTATGTTAAAAAAAATATTTCTGCTATAAACGGAGTATCTATCTCTACTGAGCCAAACGAAAAAAATAATATTGTTCACATCAGTTCGTAAATTTAAAGGCTTTAGAGGCTAAAGCGGTTTTACTAATTGATATCTTTAGTTAATCGTCTTACTAATGAATTACATAAACGGTTAGTCTATGTAGGTTCATCGCGGGCAAATACATATTTACAATTAGCATTCTATGATAATGTACCTAATGAAGATTATAAGTCCATTCTAAATCATTTAGGTGTAAATGAAATCAATGGATCTAGTAAAGAGGCTTTATTAGATACTTTTGGTCTCGATTTATTAAAATAATATCTTGATGCGTTATTTTTTTACGTATACATTTTTGTACAATATACATGTAATCAGTTAGTTAGTCTAATGTTGTTTTTGTAGTATAGAGGTGTATGGTATGAAAACAGATGTTATTAAAGAAGCTCTTGAAAGTGTAAAAAAAGAAGATCCTAAATTATACGACGATGTAGTAGAGTATATTTCTTCCAATAAAAATAAAACTGGTGTTCATCCTGAAGGGGTGTATCATGAACACAATTGGCCTAATATTATAGGACCCATGCCTGGCCCATTTCCACATCCACGGAATCCATTTGAACAAAACCCATTTGGTGTATTCTGGCCATTGGCTGGTTTATATCTATTCTATAAATTAGTTAGAAAGGTATGGCGATTATTACGAGGCAAGAATCAAAATATTTCATTAGATGATATTATTACGTATATGAATAATCATAAATAATGTGTTGTAAGGGAGAGTAATAATGGGTTCAAGAAAGTTAAAATTAGGTGATATTGTATTTTGTCAACGAAGTAACTTTTTCTTTGGTGATGTATATCAACATTATGGCGTATATGCTGGTTATCATAAAATTATCCATTATATAAAAGGGGATTCTCCACTAGATGGACGCATTGCTGAGACTAGCATTGAAGAGTTTTGTGATGGAGATACCTTATATATTGCTGAGGACGATAGTTTATTATCTATTTTCCAAGATGCAGATGTGACATCTACCTTTTATGGACCACGTAAAACTGTACAACGTGCTAGATCTATGATCGGCAAAGGCGATTATAATTTATTTAATCATAATTGTGAGCACTTTGCTATTTGGTGTAAAACAGGTCTTCTAGAATCTACACAGACTCAGTATTGAAGGTATGTCAGCAAGAGTATTTAAACCTTCGTGAGACCAATGAAATGGTTAGTTGATGAAATTTGGCGCGTAGAGGCAGAGTATTAGTAGTAATTATAGTGGACTAGCAATCAAGTAAAATATGTATTGCTAGTTCTAACTTTCATAAAAGCAAAATATTTCAAAAATAATTATTGACACACACGGATACGTGTATTATAATTACATCATAAGGTGAAAGTAATCACCAACATGTAGAACAGAAAGACTTAGATTCTAACAGCAATCCTGTCACATACATAGCTTGATTAAGATGAGTATAGAATCTAGTATAATTTCATAGTTATCGTTCATAAACGATTCATAAGGTTAGACACTAGCAGCAATCTCGATGATTTAACCAGAAAAAGTGATTTTGGAGACCCTTTGGTCTAGAGTATCGTGTCTAGTTATCCTTAGCCTCAGTGAGGTTAGTAATTGTCTTGAACTTTGTATTGTAACCGCTCACGGTTGTCTTGTTTATTTTGCTTTCAAAATTTACGTTGTGATAATCCGCAGCGGTTTTTTATATGCCAAGGAGATATGAACTATGAATACATTTATGGACGCTTTAATAAACAATGAAAAATCTTATACTGCTAATGATGGTACTGCGTATCGTACAAGTGGCAGTACGCTGGTAGACCTTAATTTCTCTGTGCCTGCATTGCGTCAGGTTGCAGTTGATTTCTATGGTAAAAGTAAACATAACCGATATTTCTATGGTGCAGATCGTGCTATGGATGCAGTAGAAGCGTTGCGTTTATTTATTACATCTTATGAGGAAGACCCTTTGTACACTATGAAATGGCTTATGTATGCTCGACATATTAAGCTAGGTCTTGGCGAGCGTGATGTATTCCGTATGATGCTCACTAAAATCGGTGATTTACATCCAGAGATGGCATTGCAGTTCATCATCGGTACTGAATTGTGGAATTATGGTCGTTGGGATGATGTGCTACGCATCTTCTTTGATACGACGAGTGGTATTTTACATGATGGACTAGGTGAATTAATTGCCAATCAGTTTAGACGTGATGTAATGGGATGTGGGCTCGGCGATTCTATTAGCTTGTTAGCAAAATGGATGCCGTCAAATAATACATCCTCTAAGCAAAAACGTTCTGAGGCAGTTATTTTACAGTCCTTGTTACATCTGAATGCACGAGAGTATCGTAAAACCTTATCTAGGTTACGCGAACATCTAGCGGTAGTAGATCGAAAGGCATCTCTCAACCAATGGAACGATATTAACTATAATCATGTGCCATCTAAGGCGAACCTTAAATATCGTGATGCCTTTTTAAAACATGATGAAGAACGTCGCAAGGCGTATCTTACATCATTACAACAGGGAGACGATTCTGTTAAGATTCATGCAGATTCTATGTTCTTATACGATATCGTGCAAGCCTATGTAAAGTCGGATAGTTGCTGGGATAGTAGTCTAAATCCATATGACGAAACATTAGAGCAATTATGGAATGCCCAAGAATCTCCTAAGGCTTATGACGATATCTTAGTAATACGCGATGGGTCTGGATCTATGGGGCAACAACTGTCTGGTAATAGTTCCGTCACCGCACTTAGTGTAGCAGACTCTGTTGCATTGTATTGTGCACAGCATAATAAGAATGAATCCTTTAAAAATCGATTCATTACCTTTAGCAATCGTCCTCAGATGGTGGATATATCGATGTGTGAAACATTGCGAGACAAGCTTAGACGATTGCATCGCTTTGACGATTATAGCAATACGGATATAGAGGCAACCTTTGACTTAATTCTCGATACAGCTGTTAAAAATCATCTGCGTCAAGAGGAGTTACCTTCAGCGTGCCTCGTTATTTCTGATATGCAGTTTGATCAGGCTACAAAGCATGAGGATAACACGACCGTTGTTGAATCATGTCGCCAGAAATTTGAGGCTCTTGGGTATACTATGCCACGGCTAATTTTCTGGAATGTATCTGTCTATGCACATAATACAATTCCTGTACAAATGCATCCCAGTGGTGTCGTTCTCGTATCTGGTTTCTCTAAATCTATCGTAGATATGGTGGTATCTAGAGAACTCAATCCTGAAATGGCACTCAAAGCAGAACTAGATGCCAAATGTAGTATTGTAGATACAGTATTACAAGGCTATGTAAAGGTAGCTTAATATTTATATAATCTCATTAAAACAGGTTCTTATTAGTCGTAATATGACTAGTAGGAACCTTCTTTTGGTGTAATTAATTTGTGCTATAATGAGTTGTAGGTTTTATAATATAACAATCATTTTATATATACGAGGAATTAAGTATGGCAATTAGCAAAGAAAGTACAAAAAAATCTAGCGAAATGAAGTTTGATGGTAAACTAATTAAGGTCACCTATGATATAGCTGATGTAAATGGTAATGATGCGTGGCGTGAGGTGGTGCACCATCCGGGTGCTACCGCCATTGTTGTAGTTACAGAAGATAATAAAATCGTAATGGAACGCCAATTCCGTTATGCTTTACAACAACCTTTGCTTGAAATTCCAGCTGGTAAATTAGATCCTAATGAAGAACCTATTAACTGTGCTAAACGTGAATTGGCAGAGGAAACTGGTTACCGTGCTAAAGAATGGATTTCCTTGGGAACCATTGCTACAAGCCCTGGTTTCTGTAACGAAGTATTGCATCTCTATTTAGCAAAAGACCTCACCATGGGTGAAACACATTGGGACCCTGATGAATATGTAGAACTAGAATACTATACATTGCCTGAATTATTAGAGGCTATTAAGAATGAACAAATTAAGGATAGTAAATCCTTAGCAGCTCTAATGTTAGCTATGCCTTATCTTAAGTAGGACTTTATTTTCATAATTATATATAGTATAATTAACACATAAAGAGAGCCAAATAACGTGCTGTTAGCGTTAGGCTCATCTAAAATACGGAAATATGATGATGCCTAACGTGTTGAGGTGGTAGGATACCTCATACGTTAGGCGTTTTCATTATTATTTACGGCTATAAAAAAATAGCGTAATCATTATAGTAATGATTGCTACTATGAGCATAGAAAAATCTATCATAATAGATAGTGATTCATATGTTGTCATAGCATCACCTCCTTTGAGGAGATGAACCTAACTCACGAAATTTGGCTCTTAATGGTAGTATAGCATGTAATATTGTAGTTGAATATTACAATAGGAGTTATTATGTATAAAAGAATCATTATATTAGTTATGGATTCTGTTGGCATTGGTCATGCCCCAGATGCCGCAAAATTTAATGATGAAGGGGCTAATACATTAGGTCATATTGAATCAACCGCAGGTTTGATTCATTGTCCTACATTGCGTTCTCTAGGCTTGGCAAATATTGCGGATATTAAGACCGATGAAACACCTGTTATGGGTGCTTATGGGAAAATGGAGGAAGTCAGTACGGGAAAGGATACAACCAGTGGTCATTGGGAAATGATGGGACATCCTGTGACGGTTCCGTTCCCTACATTTTACGATGGATTTCCTAAGGAGTTAATGGATACTTTCACCAAAGAAACCGGTTATGGGTATCTTGGTAATGAGGTCGCATCTGGTACAGAAATCATCGAGCGCCTTGGCGTGGAGCACATGAAAACGGGGAAACCTATTGTGTATACCTCTGCCGATTCGGTGTTTCAAATTGCAGCACACGAGGATGTGATCCCTCTAGAGGATTTGTATCGTATGTGTGAAATTACACGTAATAAGGTATGCGTTGGTGACTATTATGTAGGTCGTATTATCGCCCGTCCATTTGTAGGGAAACCAGGTCATTTTGTGCGTACATCGAATCGTCATGACTATAGCCGCATGCCTGAACACCGCATGGTGCAACAGGAATTACAAGCGGCTCAAATTCCGACGGTGGCCGTCGGCAAAATTGGCGATATCTATGCTCATGTTGGATGGGATGAAAGCTATCCAACGAAATCGAATGCTCATGGCATGAATGTGGTGCCTTACTTATTAGGTTCTTCCTTTGAAAGTGGCCTCATGATGGTAAACCTAGTAGAGTTTGATAGTTTATATGGTCATCGCCGTAATGTAGAAGGATATAAACGTGCCATCGAAGATTTCGATTACCAATTGAGTGGTTTATTACCATTATTGAAAGAGGATGATTTGCTTATCATCACTGCCGACCATGGTAATGATCCTACATGGCATGGCACAGACCATACGCGTGAACACGTTCCATTACTTGCCTATAGTCCAAGTATGAAAGGAGCTATCGATTTAGGTTTACGCCATAGTTTTGGTGATATAGGACAAACCGTATTAGCGAACTTTGGACTTTCACCATATGCAGTAGGCACATCATTTTTAAAAGATATTATGAAATAGTCGTATTGTGTAATATAATCCTTGCGTCACAATATCTTGTATGATATAATCATTCAGGTATAAGAAACGATTTTTAAGGAGGTGACTCAATTGCCAAACATTAAATCCAGTATTAGAAGCGTAAAAACGGATGCTGAACGTCGTGCGAAAAACGCCGCTGTGAAATCTCAAATCCGTACAGCAGCTCGTAAAACCGTTGAAGCTGTTCAAGCAGGCGCAGTAGAAGAAGCAAAACAAGCACTTGTTCAAGCTACTAGCGTAATTGATAAAGCAGCCTCCAAAGGTGTACTTCATAAAAACACTGCAGCTCGCAAAAAATCCAACCTTGCAGCTAAAGTAAACGCTTTATAATTTTATAGAGCCAAAGCCCATCGATGATGGGCTTTTTTTATACCCAAAGGACGCCAGAATGGCGTCCTTTTTTCTTACAACCGGTAGTAATAAAATTGATTTTTAGTGCTAAATGCGGTAATCATAAAATATATGCATAACATGTTGAATACTTTGATGAGTGGGACTGAGGGTAGCCCTCAAAAGCCGACTTTGGCCCCTGCGAAGGCCGAAGGCCGTAGTCAGACCCGGCCGGTGGAGGTTTTAGGGCTACCTCAGTCCCTATTCTGCTAAAACTTAGAAAGATGAATGCATATATTTTTGATAGAAGCAAAGGTAGTAAAAATCAATTTTATTACGCCTCAATATGCTATAATGAAACATATGATTAAGCGAGGTGTACTTATGAAAAAATTAATGATTATAGATGGCAGTAGCTTGTTATTCCGTGCCTTTTTTTGCGCTTCCTCCGTTGAAGTCTGCTCTTGGCACGCCAACCAATGCAGTATATGGTTTTTTGACAATGCTCATTAAAATTATATGAGGAAATTAAACCTGATTATATTGCGGTCGCATTTGATAAAGGTCGTCAAACATTCCGTACTGAAATGTACAGTGAATATAAGGGTAATCGCCCTGATGCACCAGAGGATTTACGGCCTCAGTTTAGCTTGATTCAAGATGTATTAAAGGCTCTTGGCATATGTGTTATTGAAGAGGAAGGTTTTGAAGGGGACGATATCCTCGGATCCTTATCAAAGAAATTTCGGTTCCTCTGATCTAGCGGTAAAAATTATTACTGGTGACCGCGATAATTTACAGCTTGTTACCGATTATAGTCATGTATTTTTAACGAAAAAAGGTATCTCAGATATGCTTGAGGTTACCTTAGAGAATATGACTGAATTATATGGTTATGGCCCAGATAAGGTTATCGAAATGAAAGCGCTTATGGGCGATTCTTCCGATAATATTCCTGGCGTTCCAGGGGTTGGTGAAAAAACAGCTCTTAAATTGATTAATGAATACGGTGATTTAGAGTCTGTATATGAGAATATCGATAACATTTCTGGCAAGAAATTAAAAGAACGTCTTATTGAAAATAAAGATTTAGCCTTCTTATCTCGTCAATTGGCTACGATCAAGACTGATATGGACTTGTCCTATACGCTCGATCAATTTGTACAGAATTTCCATCTTGGCGAAGTGAAACCGATGTTTGAAACCCTAGGCTTTACTAAATTGACACCTCGTTTGGCTAGTGTGATGGGCGCAGAAGGTGGCGATGCAGAGGATTTTGGTGGCCTCTTTAGTATGGCCGAAGAGATTAAAATTGAAGATCTGTTAGATGCATCTGCTCTCACTGAGGACTTTTACAAAAATAAAACCATTGGCGTCCATATTATTACAGACGGCAAGGCCCCGTTCCGTACGATTACATCTGCTTTCATTAATAATGGTGAAAGCATTATCAAGCTAGATGGTTCTCATAATGATTTACTATTACATGCATTAAATGGCGCCAAAACAGTGGTTACGACGCAAAGCAAGGAATTGATGGAGGTTCTTTGTCACAATGAACCGGCTCAGATTCGTTTATATGATGACGGCGTGGCTCGTATTCACGATGTATCCTTGATGGCCTATTTGTTGGACCCAACACGTACCAATTATGGATATCTCTATTTAACAGAGCGTTTTAGTGTGCCATCTATTGCTACAGGTAGCGTAGATGTAGAATGCGTTTCTATGGTGAAAGCATTGCTTGCTATGGACGATGCTGCTGTTAAGGCATTACAAGACGAATCCTTATGGGATTTATATAACAATATTGAATTGCCATTGATTCATACATTATTAGTTATGGAGAAAAATGGTATTTATATTGACCCTGTAAAATTAGAAGAAACAACTGTTAAATTCAAGGCAGAACTCGAAGCTGTTCAGCAAGAAATTTATGAATTGGCAGGAGAAACGTTTAATATTAATTCTCCAAAACAATTGGGCATCATCTTGTTTGAAAAGATGAATCTACCTGTTATAAAAAAGACGAAAACAGGTTACTCTACAGATGCAGAAGTATTGGATATGCTTCGTCATGAAAGCCCTATTGTAGAGAAGATTTTGGCCTATCGGTCAGTTGCCAAATTAGTTTCTACCTATTGTGAAGGCTTAGCGGTCCTCATCAATCCTGAAACGCATCGCATTCATACCACATTCAATCAAATGGTAACAGCGACAGGTCGCTTGAGTTCTTCTGATCCGAACTTACAAAATATTCCTGTTCGTACAGAAAAGGGTCGTGAAATTAGAGCGTTATTCTATCCTGGCGAAGGCTTTGATACATTGGTGAGTGCCGATTATTCACAAATCGAGCTCCGTATCTTTGGCGCATTTGTCCGGTGATGAAGCGTTAATTAAGGCTTTCAACGATGGTAAAGATATTCATAGATTTACCGCTGCCGAAGTGCTTGGTAAATCTCAAGACGAGGTAACCAGTGAAGAACGTTCTCATGCAAAGGCTGTCAACTTTGGCATTATTTATGGTATTTCAGATTTTGGCTTGTCTCGTGATTTAGGCATTACACGTCAAGAAGCAAAAAATTATATTGAGCTTTATTTTAGCCGCTATCCGAAGGTAAAAGAGTATATGGACAATATGGTAAAAAAGGCTCATGAAACGGGTAAGGTACGTACCATGTTTGGTCGTATGCGTGAATTGCCAGATATAAATAGTCGTAATTTCAACCGCCGCTCTTTTGCTGAACGGACGGCTATGAATACACCGATACAAGGTACTGCGGCGGATATTATTAAGCTCGCTATGAACAAGGTAGAATCCATTTTAGAAGAGAAGAAATTTAAGTCACGCTTATTATTACAGGTGCATGATGAACTTGTACTAGAAGTGGTTAATGATGAATTGGATGCTATTCAAACGTTGCTTAAGGAAACTATGGAATCCATTGTAGAATTACATGTTCCACTTATCGTCGATGTACATAATGCGGAAAACTGGGCACTTGTAAAATAAATTTTACATATAACGTTTTGAGTAGAAGGATAGATGCAGGAGGCACATATGTTAAAAATAGGTTTAACAGGTGGAATTGCATCTGGTAAGAGTACAGTACTAGATTTTTTTAAAAAGAAGGATGTACCTTATATTGATGCTGATGTAGTAGCACGAGAAGTAGTTGATCTTGGTACGCCTGGACTCGCTGCTATTCGTGAATTATTTGGTGATACAGTCATTCTCGATGATGGTAGATTAAATCGTGAAGCGCTTGGTAGTATCGTCTTTCACAATGAAGAAAAACGGTTACAGCTAAATAGTTGTTTGCATGGTTTTATTCGTCAACGTATTGATGAACTGACTGCGATGTATGAGGATGAACAACAACCGGCTGTTATTTATGATATTCCTCTTCTCATTGAAGGTAAGTGGTATGAACGATTAGATACAGTTTGGCTAGTCTATGTATCGTCAGATGTACAGGTTCAACGATTGATGGAGCGCAATGGATACTCAAGAGAGGATGCATTAGCACGCATTCACAGTCAAATGTTACTAGATGATAAACGGCCCTATGCGGATGTCATCATTAATAATGATGGTACACCTGACGAATTATATGTTCAGTTAGAAAAATTGTGGCATGAGAAACTACTGCCGTTGTATAATAAATAATTATTAATGCATATATGATTGAATCGATTTAAAATATATACGGTTAGGATTAAGGGGAGGATGTATGAAACGAAATACAGCAACAGCATTGGCTGTTGTCGTGCTGGGATGGTTTTACTTTAACCATATGCAAGATCCTGTAGCACGCTATACGGCATATCCCTTTGATTATAGAGATGTAGTTATATCGGCTGCTGAAAAGGAAGAGGTGTCACCATCGTTGGTGGCCAGTGTTATTTTAGCTGAAAGTAAGTATAAGAATTCAGCCGAATCCGAAACGGGCGCTCTTGGGCTCATGCAACTCATGCCGGATACGGCCCGTTGGGTCGCACAACAAATGGGGCATGGTAACTACACAGATCGTCAGCTAAAGGAACCGGAAACGAATATTCAGTTAGGTACGTGGTATTTAGGCTATTTGTTAAAGGAATTTAATGGTGATGAGGTACAGGCCTTAGCTGCCTATAATGCAGGACGTGGCCATGTTGAATCATGGATTAAGGAAAAGAATTGGAATGGCATGGTTGATACGATTCCATTCCCTGAAACGCGGATGTATGTTAAAACCGTATTAACCTATCAAGAAAGGTATGAATCACTATATGGAAAACATTATTGAAACCTGTAAGGAATTAGACTATTCTTGGCTACCACAGACGATTGGCAATTTTGACCTTGTTGTAACAGGTCCTGATGAAATTGTGAAGGCTCAAGAGGCATTAGCTGCAGGAGAGGTCGTATTGACATTACCACTATTTCATTATGAAAATGATTTAGGTTGGAAGTGGTGCGCTCTCTACGATAAAGAAGTAGAAGATTATACCATACATGTGGTAATGCCACTATTTTCCTTTGTGGATATATCCTTTGTTCGGCAAGAGTTTGAGCCCTATTGGAAGGGCTTACAAGAACGGTGTGTGCAAGGACTTACGAAATTACTCATCAATAGTGCAGAAAATTTTACCTATACTTATATGCGTAAGGGACTACAAAATTGGGATTATGAATCTGTTATGCCCGCTGAGTTAGAAGGATTTATACGGGATATAACACCTAAAAATGCGGTGCGCATGATTAATGGTTCGTACATCATAGGTGAGTACCGAAGAGATGGATGAATGTACAGGATTATTGTTATTTTATAATGAATATCGCGATGAATTCTTTGCAGAATTACGCTATCAAAATTATCCGGAAATCGACCATCATCTCGATGCGAAAGCATTAGATCAACTGGAACATGTACTATCTGAACATTTAAAAAATATACTGTGTGAACTAAATTCACGTGGTTAAATTGTACATTTTACCGGATTTATGCTATACTATATATGACTTTTATATAAACTTTTTTTAAGAGTGGGCTATTTTTTTGCTCACTCTTTCGTTTATGATTGGGTGTAATTAGCTAGATAATTGTATCAAATCTACAATGAAAACAGCGTATAAAATCAATATGTAGTAAGTTATAAGGAGGCGATGGCTATGAAAAGAGAGGCCGTAGAGGAATTTGTATCCTCTGTAGTTGAAGGCGTTATAGCTGGCACGAATCTGGAATTAGTCGATGTCGACTATGTTCGAGAACGGGATTGGTATTTACGTGTATACCTCGACAAGCCAGGTGGTGTCGATTTGGATGACTGTCAAATGGTCAGCGAAAAATTGAGTGCTGCCCTTGATGAAAAAGACCCAATCGCAGAAAATTATTTGCTTGAGGTATCTTCCCCTGGTCTTGATCGGGTTCTAAAAAAAGATAAAGATTTCGTTCGCTATAATGGGCGCGATGTAGACATCCAATTGTTTAAACCTATTAATGGCAGTAAACAGTATACTGGTGTTCTACAAGGCTTTACCGATACGACGATAGAATTCTTAATCAATGGTGAAAGCGTATCATTTGAACGTTCTGCCATTGCACAAATTCGATTACATCTTGATTTTTAATATATGGAGGCATACGAGTGAGTCAAGAATTAATTCAAGCAGTTATGGTGCTGACTAAACAAAAAGGTTTTGCACCTGAGGTTATTTTTGAGTCCTTAGAAGCTGCGTTATTACAAGCTTATCGTAAGGAACCACATTCTAATCCAGATGCGTATGTGGAATTGAATCGTGAAACTGGTGCTTATAAGGTAATGGCGAAAAAACAAGTTGTAGAAACTGTTGAATTCCCAGAAACTGAAATCAGCTTATTAGATGCTCGAAAAATTGATCAGCGCTATGAAATTGGCGATATTGTTGAAGCAGATGTAACACCTGCTAACTTTGGACGCAGTGCTGCTCATACAGCCAAACAAATGTTGATTCAACGTTTGAAAGAAGCTGAACGTAGCGTAGTATACGAAGAATATTATAGCCGTGAAGGCGACATCATTACCGGTGTGATTACACGTGTTGAAGGTAAAAACGTATATATCAATCTTGGTAAAACAGAAGCAATCTTACCTCCAACTGAGCAAATCGGTACAGAAACATATCATGAAGGTGACCGCATTAAATGCTATATCGTAGAGGTTAAGAAAACTACGAAGGGTCCTCAAATCATGATTTCCCGTACTCATCCAGGCCTATTGAAACGCTTGTTTGAATTAGAAGTTCCTGAAATTTATGAAGGTGTGGTAGAACTTAAATCTGTAGCACGCGAACCTGGTATGCGTTCTAAAATCGCCGTATATAGTCGCGATGAATCCATCGATCCAGTTGGCGCTTGTGTAGGTCCCAAAGGTCAACGCGTTCAACACATTGTAGATGAGTTACACGATGAAAAAATCGACATTGTAAAATGGGATGAAGATCCTGCCATTTATATTGCGAACTCTTTGAGCCCTGCAAAGGTGATCTCTGTAGATGTTAGCGAAGAAGAAAAATCTTCCTATGTTGTAGTACCGGATTACCAATTGTCCTTGGCTATTGGTAAAGCTGGTCAAAATGCTCGCTTAGCAGCTAAATTGACAAACTGGAAAATCGATATTAAGAGTGAAACACAAGCTGCAGAAAATCCTTTCACAGGTTTTACAAGTACTGAAGCAGCGGAAAGCGAAGACTAATGAAAACCAAATCTCAACCTATGCGCACCTGTGTAGGCTGTGGTGAACCAAAGAGTAAACGCGAGTTAATGCGTGTTGCTCTAAGCCCAGAAGGGACAATCAGTATCGATAGAACTGGTAAAGCCCCTGGTCGTGGTGCTTATATCTGTGCATCCATGGACTGTTTTGAGGCTGCGTATAAGGGTAAAAAATTAGAACGCTCTTTAAAGCATGCTGTATCAAAAGAGGTATATGAAGCATTGAAGCACGATTTGGAAGGTCATGAATAATTTCAGCATATGAATGAAGATAAAGTTTTAAATCTCTTAGGCTTGGCACAACGGGCCGGAAAATTGAGTTCCGGAGATTTCATCGTAGAGAAAGCGATGAAAAAGAAGTCCCCTAAGCTTGTTCTATTAGCAGGTGATTGTGCGGCCAATAATGAAAAGAAATACATACAATTAGCAGAATTACATCATATCCCATTGCGTAAAGTCGGCTGTAAAGAAACATTAGGTACGGCTATAGGCAAAGAAGTACGTGTAGTGGTAGCCGTAGAGGATGATGGATTTGCAAAAGCATTACTAAAAGAGATTGATCAGTAAGAAGGGGGTATGTAGATGTCCAAAAAGCGCGTACATGAAATCGCTAAGGAATTTGGCGTTGAAAGTAAACAGGTTATATCTATCTTGCAAGAACATAATTTTAATGTTACAAAAGCTGTTAATACAGTAGATGATGCAGGTTACACTGTAGTTAAAAAAATCAATTAAGTGGTAAAGTAAATGGTGCTGATACAAAAGCAGTTTCTGCACCAGGCAATCCAAGCAAACATGAAAAAGTTGCTACACCTAATAAATCTGTAAAAGCAGAAAAAACAGCCAAAGAACATAGCCATAAAAAAGAGGCTAAACATGATGATAAAAAACGTGAAGATAAGAAATCTAATGTTCGTCATGTACAAATCAATGAGCCTACTAAGAAACAAAATAATGGCCAAAAACAAGATGGTCGTAATCATCAAAAACAAAACCGTCAAGATGGTAATCAACAAGGCCAAAAGAATGATGGTCAACAAGGTCAAAAAAATGACAACCGACACAATGGTAATGGGGATAACCGCAATCGTCGTGTAGATAACCGCAACAATAATGGCGGTAACCAACAAAATGGCAATGATCGTCGCAACAAGAAGAATAAAAAAGGGAATAATCGTCCTCAATCCTTATTGTCTACTTCCATGCAAAAGAAGAAAAATAAGGTAAAACATCGTAACGAACAATATTTGCAACACAAAGCGGAAGAAGAGCGTAAAGCACAAGAAGCAATCGCTACGGAAATCGAATTAAGCGGTCCTTTAACAGTTAAAGAATTAGCTGAAAAAATGGGCCGTGAAGTTTCTGAAATTATCAAAAAATTGATGTTGTTAGGCGTTATGGCTAGCATCAACCAAGAGGTTGATGTTGATACAGCGACCATCGTAGCAGAAGAATTTGGTGTAACAGTAACAGAAGTAGAGCCAGAAGAAGATCCTACGGATATCATCGAAATCGAAGATGCTCCAGAAACATTGAAACCACGTCCTCCTGTGGTAACTATCATGGGTCATGTTGACCATGGTAAAACATCCTTGTTGGACGTAATTCGTCAAACAAATGTAACGGCTGGCGAAGCGGGCGGTATTACACAACATATCGGTGCGTACCAAGTTCGTTACAATGATAATAAGATTACATTCCTTGATACACCAGGCCATGAAGCTTCACAGCAATGCGTCTACGCGGTGCAAAATCCACAGATATTGCAGTTCTCGTAGTAGCTGCCGATGATGGTGTAATGCCACAAACTATCGAAGCTATTAATCATGCTAAATCCGCAGATGTGCCTATCATCGTAGCCATCAACAAAATGGATAAGCCAGGTGCTAACCCAGACCATGTAAAACAACAACTATCTGAACATGGTTTATTGCCAGAAGAGTGGGGTGGCGATGTAATCATGGTTCCTGTATCTGCGAAGAAAAAACAAGGTATTGATGACTTGCTCGAAAATATCTTGCTCGTAGCAGAGGTTATGGAATTGAAAGCAAACCCTAATCGTAAAGCGTATGGTGTGGTTATCGAAGCTCAACTTGATAAGGGACGTGGTGCTGTATGTACAGTACTCGTTCAAAAAGGTTCCCTTCGTGTAGGCGATACTGTTCTTGCTGGTACTGCATACGGTAAAGTTCGCGCCATGACAAATGAACGCGGCGAAAAAGTAAAAGTAGCTCGTCCTTCGATGCCAGTAGAAATCTTGGGTTTCTCTGAAGTACCTCAAGCTGGTGAAATCATCTATGGTATGGATGATAATGAAGCACGTACAATTGCTGAAAAACGTATTGCAAAACAACGCGTACAAGAATTACAAGCAACTCACAAGGTTACATTAGATGATATCTTTAACCAAATTCAACAAGGTGAGTTAAAAGACCTTAACATTATCATCAAAGCCGACGTTCAAGGTTCTGTTGAAGCATTGCGTCAATCCTTAGAAGGGATTAAGAATCCTGAAGTTCGTATTGTTATCGTTCATGCCGCCGTAGGTGCTATTAACGAATCCGACATCATGTTGGCATCTGCATCTAATGCTATCGTTATGGGTTTTAACGTACGTCCAGATGCAAATGTTCGCCGTGCTGCGGAACAAGAAAAGGTAGATTTGCGTACTTATCGTGTCATCTATGATGCTATCAATGACGTTGAATCCGCTATGCGTGGTATGTTGGCACCTCAATTTAAAGAGGTTGTCGTTGGTCGCGCAGAGGTGCGCCAAGTTATCTCCACGCCTAAGGCTATCGTTGCTGGCTCCTATGTAACAGAAGGTCGTATTACAAACGATTCTGAAGTACGTTTGATCCGTGATGGTATTGTTGTATTTGAAGGTAAGGTTGATTCCTTACGTCGTTTCAAAGACGAAGTGAAAGAAGTTAAAACATCCTTCGAATGCGGTATCTCCTTGGAAGGTTACCGCGATATCAAGGAAGGCGACGTAATCGAAGCGTACTTGATGGAAGAAGTTGCACCTCAAATATAGGAGGTTACTATGAGTGATGTTCGTGTAAGAAAATTACAAGAATTCATCAAACAAGAAGTAAGTCAAATGTTGATGCGTGGGTTGAAAGACCCTCGCATCGGCTTTACTACAGTTACCGATGTCCACGTGACAGGTGATTTACGTGAAGCTACGATTTATGTTTCCTTGTTTGGTTCTGATAAAGAGAAAGAAGATACTCTTATCGCTTTAAAACATGCATCTGGCCATGTGCGTACCGAGCTTGGCAAGGTATTAAAATTGCGCCATATTCCAACGATTACCTTTGATAAGGATACATCTTTGGATTACAGCATGCATATTGAATCCCTTTTGAATGAAATCAAAAAGGATGAAGAAACAAATTAACACAAAGGATACAGAACATGAGTAAGATCACAATTAATCAATTACACATGGCTCTGTGTGAAGCTAATTCTATAATGCTCACTGTCCACGTACGACCAGATGGCGATGCTATTGGAGCTATGGTTGCCTTTTATGAGGCTCTCGTAGCGCAAGGCAAATCTGTCTACATGGTTGTAGATGACGTAATACCTGAGAAATATTCCTTTTTATCGTATATCAATCAAATTAAGGATGTTTCCTATTTTGAAACACATCCTGTACAGGTTGATATGCTCATGGTATTAGATGCTAGCACGTATGAACGGATTGGCCGCGTAGGTGCACTCTTTAGTGCACCTATTTTTAATATAGATCATCATATTTCTAATTCAGAATTTGCTGATCATCTATATTTAAAACCAGATTTTGCGGCTACCGGTGAAATCATTACAGATTTGTGTGAACAATGGAATTGGCCTATAACAGAGTCTATGGGGAACGCACTTTATATGGCGATAGCCACCGACTGTGGATTCTTTAAATTTAGTAATACTACGGCTAATACACTTAAAATGGCTAGCCGTTGTGTTGCCGCTGGAGCTCGTCCTAATGTTATTTCTGAAACGATTGAGGCCGTAAGTGCAACACGTCTTGAATTAACAAAACAGGTAATGCAAACTATTGCTTTTTATAAGGATAATCGGGTTGCTACTATCGAACTATCCCCAGAGGTTATGTCTATATTAGGCGATGATACAGATGGATTTGTTGATATTATCCGCAATGTGGATACAGTGGATGTAGCTATTTTGTTGAAAGGTGAAAGCCCAAATAGAACGCGTATTAGCCTTCGTTCTAAAGGTACAGATGTGAATGCTATCGCTAATCATTTTGGAGGTGGCGGTCATATTCGTGCTGCTGGATGTACTATAGAAGGGTCCATTGAAGAGGCTAAGGCGCGTCTCTTGGAGGTTATCAACTAATGGATGGAGTATTGCCATTTTTAAAGCCTCCTGGTATAACAAGTCATGATGCTGTAGGTATATGTCGTCGTATTTTAAAAGAAAAACGCATTGGTCATAGTGGTACATTAGATCCCATGGCTTATGGTGTACTGCCTATCTTTTTGGGTAAGGCCACACGTCTTATTGAATATACGGATGGATTTGATAAGACCTATGTAGCAGAATGTAAATTTGGAACATTTACAGATACAGAAGATAGTACAGGCCAACCTGTATTACCGGATGACGAAATGAAACTCGCCGAAGGTATTACATTGCTCGATGATTTTTCTGTAGTTAATAATCTATTGATTCCGCCAACGTGGGATGAATTATCATCAGTGCTATCTAGCTTTGTTGGCACACAAGAGCAACGCCCATCCAAGTACTCGGCTATTAAAATTAATGGCATACGAGCTTATGAATATGCACGTAAGGGGATTCCTGTAGAGTTACCAATGCGAACCATTATGGTTTCTAATATTGAACTAATAGCCTATGGATTTCCCTATTTTACAATTCGTGTCACCTGTTCTGGGGGTACGTATATTCGTTCGTTGTTACGTGATATTTGCGTGCAACTCGGTATACCAGGGACTATGACATCCTTAGCTAGAACTGCTGTAGGACCGTTTATGATTCAATCTGCCTATATGGCGGAGGAGCTAATAGAACAAGGTGAGAATCTTATATTGCCGACGGATATTGCCGTGTCCCATCTTTCAAAAGTAGATGTAGATAGTGTACAATTAAAGATGATGGTGCAAGGTAAGGAATTGCCAATCGTTGAGTCTTTTTCTCACACGGTTCCATCCGAAAAATATAGAGCTTATGGACCGAATGGTTTTGTAGGTATTCTAAAACGAACTAAACATTCACTTAAAGTGGATAAAAATATTTTTATTGAAGGATAAGTATGAAACATTTACACTCGTTTGATGAATTACGTCAAATTAATTGTAAAATTGTATACGCATTAGGCACATTTGATGGTGTACACCGTGGTCATCAGCGGGTCATTGGAAATGCAATTGCAGAGGCTAGGGCACATGATGCCGTTACGGTTCTTGTCACATTTAGTGCGCACCCCATGACGATATTACGTCCTGAATCCGTTCCTAAACGGGTATTATCTGCCGATATTATGGATGAGATATTAGAATCTCTTAAGGTAGATTATATTTTACGCTTGCCTATGGATTTAGACATATTCAAAATGTCTCCAGATGAATTTTTAGATGCTCTTTGTCGAGGTGTAGACGTAGTAGGCATTGCGATAGGTACTAATTTTACATTTGGTGCTAAAGGGGCAGGTAACCCTCAGTTAATGCGAGAACGTTTGTCTGCTAAGGGCATTCATATCATAGTAGAACCGCTACTTTCCACGGATGAAGGACCAATCTGTAGTACAAACATTCGTAAGGCTATAGAAGAAGGCCACATGGAAGAAGCTTCTGCATGGCTTGGACGGCCTTATCAATTTAGAGGTATCGTTATACAGGCGATCAACGAGGCCGTACACTAGGATTTCCAACAATTAATTTTTTATTGCCTAATGAGATGGCTATTCCACCTGATGGTGTATATGCCAATCGTGTATGTATAGATGGGGCTTGGTATGATGGTGTTGGAAATATAGGGGATAATCCAACTTTCAAAAATCAATATCATCGCTGTGAAGTACATATATTTGATTTTGACCAAGATGTATATGGTAAAGAGGTAACGGTTCAGTTCATATCATATATTCGAGGTGAAGTTAAATTTAACAATTTACAAGAATTGATTGATCAAATGAAGGTCGATGAGGATAGGGCCATTCGTATTTTACGTAATAACTCATGAGGGGGAGCCATGGATATTAAAGATGCACGCAAACAAATAGATTCTATTGATGAACAGTTAGTCAACTTATTTGAACAACGTTTATCTATCATTAAATCAATCGGCAAATTTAAGGATGAACATCATTTGCCACTCATTGATGAAGAACGGGGACCGCGAGATTATTTCTAGCCTTAAAACTGAATGTGACGATTCACGTATGCTGACATATATTGAATCCTATATGAAGAATGTCATTTCTATTAGCAATGAGTTCTTAAAAGAACACATGCATAAGCATATTTTCCTAATTGGTATGCCCGGTGCAGGTAAAACTACAGTTGGTAAGATGCTTGCAAAGGAACTAGGCCGTGATTTTTATGACTTGGACCAAACGATTCAAGATAAAGTGGGAAAAACGGTACAAAATATCTTTATCTATGACGGTAAGGATGCCTTTAGTGAATATGAATACGAAACGATTAAGGAATTAATTCATAATAAACCATCTGTTATTGCCACTGGTGGTGGTACGGTTACTTCTGAGAAAATTGTAAATCTTATGCGCAATAATGGCTTAGTTGTCTTCGTTAACCGCGATGTTAACCATATTCTAGATGATTTGGATTTAGAAATTCGTCCGCTCGTGAAAGAAAGCATTGAATACATTTTCAATGTGTATGAGGAACGATATCCTTTATATGAAAGTGTAGCTCACATTAAGATTGGTAATGAAGGTAGTATTACTGACGCTGTTCAAGAAATTATCGAAGCATTACCTAATACGGAGAAATAATGGAAGCATTACGAGGATTTGTATACCGAATTATATATCAGAACACACAGAACACATACTGTGTATTTCTTGTGAAAGATTATAATGAGGAATACATTACTTGTACTGGTCGCTTTGAAGCCCCCAAAGAAGGGGAAGACATTGAGATTAAAGGACGGTATGTAGAACATCAAAAATATGGTATTCAGTTTGATGCATCTAGTATAGAAAAACTGAAGCCCGATAATATGGGGGCTGCCAGAATCTATTTGATGAACTTAGGCATAAAAGGTTTAGGAGAGAAATCCGTCGATAAAATCTGCGAATACTTCGGTCTTCGACTGCTAGATATACTACGAGAAGAGCGACCAGAAGAAATTAAGAATGTGCCCGGTTTACGCAAAGGTGTAAAAGAGGAATTATACAATACATTACTTGGTGAAGGTATATTATCCGATCTGAATCATTTCTTTGAGTCTCATCAAATTTCTTCTAAATGGTCTCGCACTGTATATACCTATTACGGTGCATCATCTATAGATGTTATTCAAGATAATCCTTACAATTTATTGCGCATTGCACCAGATATGTTATTCAACACAGCTGATACATTGGCCATGAATTTAGGTCTTGATGCCGATGATGAACGACGGTTAGAAGCTGGTGTAAATTGGATATTGGGAAACTTAGACAACCAGGGCCATACATGTTTACCGGTAGATGAATTAATTGGACGCGCCTACGATTTACTACAAGTAGATGCAGATTTAATAGCTAATCATATTGACTCATTAATTTCTCAAGCTATCGTGTATAGTACCTATTATGATGATATACTCTATGTATATCCACCTGAAATGTATGTATCTGAAGTGGAAGGTGTACACTATACGCGTGATTATTTAATTGAAGCTGATCCTATATCTCTAGATATTCCAGATTTTATTGAGCGATTTGAAGCCGATAATCATATTACCTTTGGTCCGGAACAGAAGGAAGCCATAGAATTATCATTTTTTGAAAAATTTTCGCTTATTACCGGTGGACCTGGCACGGGTAAAACTACGATTATTAAAGCCTTAGTTAAAGGTTTTCAATTAGGTGGCTTAGGACGTATTATTCTCTGTGCTCCAACAGGACGCGCAGCGAAGCGTTTAACAGAGGCCACTGAGTTTGAAGCGACCACTATCCATCGCTTGCTCATGCCTGTAGCTGGCAGTGATTCTTATGATTTTACAAAAAATGAAGATGATCCTCTTGATATAGATGTTATCATTATAGATGAAGCATCCATGCTCAATGTGCGTTTGTTTTACTCTCTAATGTCAGCGATTCCTCGTGAGGCTCATGTCATTATCGTTGGTGATGTGGATCAATTGCCTCCGATAGGGGCGGGATTTGTTTTAAAAGATTTACTTGATAGTGATATGGTGCCTTATACAAGGTTGCAACATATTTATCGCCAACGTTCTGGTAACAGTATAGTTGATAGTGCGTATGCCATTAACCGTGGTGAAATGCCAAATCTCGATACGACTAGTGATGAATTTAAGTTCATTCCTGTTAATTCTCTTGGTGATATGATGAAATCCATTGTTGATGTGTATAAACGGGAAAAAGAATTTGTCGATGATGAACTTGATATTCAAATCATTTCGCCTATGCGTAGAGGTAAGGCTGGTAGTACAAGCATCTCTCAATATGTGCAGCAATCCGTAAACCCTCCCGATAGTTATAAAGGTGAAGTGCGTGTTAATGGAATTACATTCCGAGTTGGCGACAAGGTAATTCAAGTCCTTAATAACTATGAATTAGAGATTTTTAATGGCGAAATTGGCGTTATTTATGCCATTACAAAATCTGATATTTGTATACGTTTTATCCATAAAGAGGTTCGTCTTTCTATTGATGAGGCCCATATGATTATGCCTGCTTATGCTATAACAGTACATAAGAGTCAAGGCAGTGAATATGGTGTTGTTATCATTCCATTTGTGCCTATGTATGGAGGCATGTTACAACGAAATCTACTGTATACAGCTGTTACAAGAGCTAAGCGAAAGGTTATCATGATCGGTACAAAGAGCTCTGTAGAGCGTGCTGTTAAAACAATTAATGGTGAAGAACGATATACATTGTTTAAAGAACGTTTACAAGGAAGATGTGATGGATAATGAATCTATTTGATTTTTTATTTCCTCCTGTTTGTCCTCATTGTGGTACCCATGTACAACAACAAGGAGATTGGTGTGATGCTTGTATTGAAGAAGTTCTACATGTAAGACAAGTGCCACCTAAATTACTATCATCTTTAGATTCAGCTTGGATTCTAGCTGACTATCGAGGTGGCATTAAATCCATGATATATGATGTAAAATTTAACGAAAAAAAGGAGCAGTCCAAGGGGGCTGCTCCTTTTTTAGCATCGTACAATTTGAGGATGCACGAATATAAACCTCACTATGTGATTCCCATACCTTCAAGTGCAGAAAAGAAAAAGGTTAGAGGCTATAATCAAGTAGACCTATTTTTTTATCATTGGGTCGTATCATTTTCTAAATATGATTATGATGATTGTACAATCGAAGATAAAGCAGAAAAAGATTTAAACGATTGTCTTGATAAGAAATCGGGTTATTATAAATGGTTTGATTGTTTATATAAGATGGATACGCATAAGGAAATGTGGGCATTATCTAGCACAGAACGTCATAGTACAATAGATACGGCATTTATGTGGAATGAAAGCTACGATTCTACATTAATCCGTGATAAACGAATTCTATTGGTTGATGATATATATACTACGGGGGCTACATTGGAATCAGTAGCACGAATTTTGCGTAAATATAATCCAAAGTATATAGAAGCATTAACCTTAGCTAGTGGCAGTTTTTAAAATAAAAAAGCTGTAACAGAATAGTTCTATTACAGCCTTATGTATTGTAGTATTTAGCCTAATACATCGATAAATGCTTTAACCACATCTGGATCGAAGAGGGAACCAGAAGCACTAAATAATTCTTCTTTTGCTTTAGCTTTTGTTTTTGCCCAAAATTCAGTAGATGGGTTAACAGTTGAATCGTAGTAATCGGCAACTGCAATGATGCGTGCACCAAGTGGAATATTTGCGCCGCGTAAGTGTTTTGGATATCCTGAGCCATCCCATTTTTCATGATGGTAACGAATATATGATAAGATTTGTTGACAACATGGATAGTTTTCAATCATATTCGCACCACTAGCAGCATGTTGCTTATATTTAGACATTTCTTGTTTGTTTAAATATGGTGCTTTTTGAATCATCGTATTAGGAATCATTAAAAGACCAACGTCATGCAATAATGCAGCATGACGGATTTGTTCAATTTCATTGAGTGGAAGCCCCATTTTAGCAGCAATACTTACTGCATAATTTGATACTTGTACAGAATGTGTATACAAGTGATAGCTCTTCATTTGTATCATTTGTAATAGTTGGGCGCTAATGGCCTCTAAACTATCCTTCTCCAGTTCATACAGGCCCGAAGGCTGCATCAATGATAACATAAACATAATAAACCCCTCTACTATACAAATATGTAAATTTCCAACCCCTAGGAACTTACATCGTACAACTTATAGTCCGTTCTTCTTTAACAGTATTCGTATTATACAATAAAAATTATGCTTTGTGTATCGGTATAATGTTTGGTCTTTTGAATAGGTATTCATATTTAGCATAATAAAAAGTGTTGACAAAAAAAGAATGCTTTAATAATGGGGATGGAAATTCTGAATTTAAAAATTATGATAGAAAAAAATGAAGAAATATTTTATATTCCTATTCCTATTTTCTATACATTCAAATTAGGGGTTGCTTTTTTCATTCTCATGACAATGATATTATACAATACATATGTTTGGAAACGTTAAAAAAATAAAGATATGGACATATATATAATTTATAATCTATAATATGGAAATACGGGTCTGTGGTTGCAAGTCGAGGCCAGTCGCAGGCAAAACGATCCACATAAGCAGCTCAGAGAGCTGTGAGCATGGTGCGGCTTAGATGTAAGTCCTGCCGGGGAACCGAGAGGAGTAGTAGTGGGGAGCCAAGGGCTTATGAGCGAACCTTCCAGCAGGCGAGTGTGGGGGCAAAGACCAGGTCAGTCGTATAACGGGCACATGAGGCTTTTTCTCATGTGCTTTTTTTCATTTATGCAGATGTATAAATGAAAAATTACTAATATCCTGTTAGTTAAGCTATATTAAGTATACAGATATTGTATATTAATTCATATCTTGCATAAAAATATAATAGAAAAATCATTAATATATGGAGTTTTAATATTTTTATATACATTTTTATTGACATAATTATGCTACGTATATATACTATATAAATAAACTTAGTTATATATGAGGTTAAGAAGATGTTTAATAAAAAAGTGAAAAAATTAGTTCTCGGTAGTTTAATGGTTGTTATGGCTGCATCTTTAGTTGGTGGTTGTGGATCTTCGTCTACAACAACATCTAATAATAAGTTAATTGTTGGCACAAACGCTACATTTGTACCATTCGAATTTAAAGATGATAAGACTCAAGATTATGCAGGTTTTGATATCGAATTGATTCGTGCAATTGGTAAGCGTATTCATAAAGATGTGGAACTTAAAAATGTTGCTTTCGATGCTTTGATTCCAGCCTTAAATACGCATGATATCGATGTAGCGGCTTCCGGTATGACCATTACAAAAGCACGTAGTGAAAAGGTGTTATTCTCATCTCCATACTATGAAAATGCATTAGCTATTGTATATAAAGATACAACTAGTATTCATTCATTAGATGATTTAAAGAATAAAAAAATAGCAGCTCAAATGGGAACAACTGGCTCTGATTTGGCTCATAAGATTGAAGGCACTTCTGTAAAAGAATTTGATCACAGTAACGAAGCGTTGTTAGAGTTACAAAATGGTGGTGTAGATGCTACGGTTATTGACTTGCCTGTTGCGCAATATTACAGCACAAAACATCCTGATGAACATATTCAAATTTTGCCATATCCTAATACTAAAGGAGTACTTAGGTTTAGCTTTAAATAAAGACAACAAAAGCTTTACAAGAGGAAATTAATAAAGCTATTGCTGATATGAAAGCGGATGGTGAATTTAACACATTATATAAGAAATGGTTCAATGTAGATGCACCTGCAGATATGCCTGTTGTATTGGATTTTAAATAATTAGGGAGTTGTAAATGGACTGGAATGTCATAACAAGTAATTTACCATTATTATTATATGGGGCTTTAATGACCATAAAAATTACGGCCGTTGCTGTAAGCTGTGGTTTCATTATTGGTTTAATTGTTTCTTTAGCTAGAATGTCGAATTTTGTAATTGTTCGATTGATTGCTAAATGCTATGTAGATGTGATTCGTGGTACCCCTATGTTGGTACAAATCTTTATGATCTATTTTGCATTACCTCAAATCATTGGTACGCGAATTGATCCTTATATAGCAGCCTGTGCAGCATGTAGTATTAACTCTGGTGCATATGTATCTGAAATATTCCGTGCTGGTATTCAATCTGTAAATAAGGGTCAAATGGAAGCAGGTCGCTCACTAGGATTATCTTGGTGGCAAACTATGCGTTTTATCATTATTCCGCAAGCTTTTAAAGCATCAATTCCTCCTTTGGGTAATGAATTTATTGCGATGTTAAAAGATTCTTCTCTTGTTTCTGTTATTGGCTTTGAAGAATTGATGCGTCGTGGTCAATTAATTATCGCTAAAACCTATGCGGCTACTGAAATTTGGGGAACGGTTGCTATTATCTATCTATGTATGACAATACCGATTTCACGATTGGTTGCTTACCTTGAAAGGAAATATAACGTAAAATGATAGAATTAAAAGATGTGCGAAAATCATTTGGTAAAAATGAAGTATTAAAGGGTATTAATCTGCATGTTGATAAAGGTGAAGTAGTTGTAATCATCGGTCCATCAGGATCTGGTAAAAGTACAGTCTTACGGACCATGAACTATCTAGAGGAACCTACTAGTGGACAGGTCATTGTGGATGGTATGGATTTATCCGATAAAAATAAGTTGAATGCTGTACGTACAGAAGTAGGCATGGTATTTCAAAATTTTAATCTATTCCCACATATGACAGTATTGGATAATTTGACGTTAGCTCCAGTAAATGTTAGAAAAATGGATAAGAAAGAAGCTCAAGATATCGCTATGAAACTGTTAGAGCGTGTTGGATTAGCGGATAAGGCTCAAATGTATCCGGACTCATTATCTGGTGGTCAAAAGCAACGTGTTGCTATTGCACGTGCATTAGCAATGAAACCTAAGGTAATGTTATTTGATGAACCTACATCTGCACTTGACCCAGAAATGGTGCGAGAAGTGTTGGATGTAATGAAATTGTTGGCTGATGAAGGAATGACGATGGTCATCGTTACTCATGAAATGGGCTTTGCTAAGGAGGTTGCAGATAGAGTATTATTTGTCGATGGTGGTCAAATCTTAGAGGATGGCACACCAGCACAAGTATTTGATGCACCGACTAGTGACAGAACCAAATTATTCTTGTCAAAAATTTTATAGTATACATATAAAAGGTACATACAATTACGGTAGTTCGTAATTGTATGTACCTTTTTGCATTATTACATTTACTGTATTTATGGGGATATTGTTTTTATAATAAATTTTGATAAATCAAATATGCTATATTTGAAAAAGGCATATAATATTTGTGAATATTTGTTTATTCGTATTAATAGATATTAGATATAAATATTTGTGATGAAGATAGAATTTATACATTGTAGTAATATAAAAAAATATTTGCAAAACTTATATATTTAAATGATAATGAAATAAATATGAGTTGTAATGCTATAGAATATATAGATTAAAACCAACAAATGAGAGGAATTTAAGATTAAATCATATAATTTTAGATTGTTATTTGTGTATAATAATTTATATAAAATACATGGGATGTAATTTGATATTTTTATACATGCTATGTTATGATACACATATAAAAGCAAGACAGTAAGACAAAAATATTTTTTTAGGAGGATGTTACCAATGTTAGGTAAAGTAAAATGGTTTAGTGCAGAAAAAAAGGTTATGGCTTTATTGAAAGAGAAGATGGTAGCGATGTATTCGTTCATTTCTCTGCTATTCAAGATGAAGGATTTAAATCTTTATCTGAAGGCCAAAAATGTAACTTTTGATATTGTTGACGGTAATCGTGGCTCTCAAGCAGCAAATGTTGTAAAAGCGTAATCACATACCAAATAATACATAAAAAAATAAATTAAAAAAATCCCAACAGTGCATTTGTTGGGATTTTTGTATATTAAATAGTGTACAATACATATTTCTACAAAAAAATATAAAAATTTTTTTATCTAAAAAGAGGAGTTTTATATACATATGTAGAAATACTAAATAAGACACCAGAAATAGAATAGTAAGATTGATTCTAAGGACTGGTTGTTGATTTTTAGAAAGGGTGTTGACATATGAAAGTAGCAATCAGAGGTAAAAACATTGAAGTAACAGCGGCTCTTCGCGAATATGTAGAAAAAAAGATTAAGTAAATTAACTCGTTTCTTTGATGATGAATTAGATGCACAAGCAGTATTATCTGTAGTGCGTGATAAAGCAACAATTGAAATTACATGTTTCGTAGATAAAATCGTACTTCGCGGTGTAGAAACAAATGATGATATGTACGCAGCAATTGATCTAGTAGTGGATAAAATTGTTCGACAAATTCATAAACATAAAACTCGTTTAGCAAAACGATTCAAACGTCAAGAAGCTTTCCATCCTGATGTAGCACCTCTTGATACACCTGTAGAAGAAGAAAAGATTGAAGTTGTAAAACGCAAACATTTTGCTGTTCGTCCTATGGATGTAGAAGAAGCTATCTTGCAAATGAATTTGATTGGTCATGACTTCTTCATGTTCTTTAATGCAGAAACAGAAACAATGAATGTAGTTTACCGCAGACATGATGGGTTCTATGGCTTAATTGAACCAGAATTAAAATAATTGTATCGGTTAATCATTTTATTCCTTTCTGCTTTGATTTATCCGAACCAAATATACGATGGATACCCGAAAGGGTATCCATTTTATATATACTGTCATATCTTTATAGAAAAGCCTTGAATACTTTGACTATTCAAAGGCTTTTTTTCGTTATAATGAATTAGATATAATTATGTAAGATATCCTGAAGAGGAGTGATTTGTTTGTTCGGCTTTTTACAAAGTCTTATAGGAAATAATAGCGCAAAAGAAGTTAAGAAAATGCGCAAAATCGTTGATCATATTAACGAATTAGAACCTAATTATGTAAAATTGAGTGATGCTAATCTCGTCGCAAAAACCGATGAGTTTAAGCGTCGCTTACAAAAGGGAGAAACCTTAGACGATATTTTACCAGAAGCATTTGCCGTTTGTCGCGAAGCATCTAAACGCGTGCTTGGCATGCGTCATTTTGATGTGCAATTACTAGGTGGTATTTGCTTGCATAGAGGCAATATTGCGGAAATGCGTACAGGCGAAGGTAAAACATTAGTTGCAACCTTGGCTGTTTATCTTAATGCTTTATCCGGTAAGGGCGTTCACGTTGTTACAGTCAATGATTATTTGGCAACCCGTGACAGTGAACAAATGGGCCGATTATATAATTTCCTAGGCCTTTCAACAGGTCTCATTGTGGCCAATCTTGATTATAACCAACGTAAAGAAGCATATGGTGCTGATGTTACCTATGGTACTAATAATGAATTTGGTTTTGATTATCTTCGCGATAACATGGTGTCCGATGTATCCCAAATGGTACAGCGTCCATTAAACTATGCAATCGTCGATGAAGTTGACTCCATCTTAATTGATGAAGCTAGAACACCACTTATCATTTCTGGACCTGGTAGCCGTTCTACTGATAACTACTATAAATTGGCACAAGTTGTTCCTCATCTAAAAAAAGATGAAGACTATACTATTGATGAAAAACAAAAAACTATTGCACCTACGGATTCTGGTATTGCTAAGGTTGAAAAAATGTTGGGCATTGAAAACTTGTATGATGCTGACAACATTGAACTCAATCATTTGCTTGGCGCATCGTTGCGTGCGTATGCTATGATGCATCGTGATACAGATTACGTAGTAAAAGATGGCGAAGTTGTAATTGTCGATGAATTTACGGGCCGTTTAATGTTTGGTCGTCGTTATTCTGATGGTTTACATCAAGCTATCGAAGCTAAAGAGGGCCTTAAGGTTGAACGTGAAAGTCAAACACTAGCATCCATTACATTCCAAAACTATTTCCGTATGTATGAAAAATTGTCCGGTATGACTGGTACTGCGAAAACAGAAGAAAAGGAATTTAATGATATTTATGGATTGGAAGTTATTCCAATTCCTCCAAATCGTCCGTTGATTCGTATAGATTTACCAGATCTTATCTTTAAATCTAAAGCCGCTAAATATCGTGCTGTTGTACGCAATGCAGTGGAACGACATAAAACAGGTCAACCAATTTTGATTGGTACTACTTCGATTACTCAATCTGAAGAGCTTTCAGACATGTTATTACGCGCAGGTGTACCTCATAAGGTATTGAATGCTAAACATCATGAACAAGAAGCGGAAATCGTTGCTAATGCTGGTCAAATGGGCATGGTTACCATCGCAACTAATATGGCGGGTCGTGGTACAGATATTACACTAGGTGAAGGTGTACCTGAACTTGGTGGTTTGGCTATTTTAGGGACGGAACGTCATGAAAGCCGTCGTATTGATAACCAATTGCGCGGTCGTGCAGGCCGTCAAGGTGACCCAGGTTCTTCTCAATTCTTCCTATCCTTAGAAGACGACTTAATGCGTATCTTTGGTGCAGACAATATTTCAGGGATTATGGATAAACTTGGAATGGAAGAAGATGAACCAATCGAACATTCTTTAATTACAAAATCTATCGAACGAGCTCAAAAGAAGGTTGAAGATCATAACTACAATATTCGTAAGTATATCTTGGAATACGATGATGTTATGAACCAACAACGTGAAGTGTTATATGAGCAACGCCGTCGTATTTTAAGAAATGAATCTTTACGAGACACTATCAATGAAATGATTGATAAGCTTGTAACTGATGCTGTCGATGCGTATGCTGATGAAAAATTGTATCCTGAAGAATGGGATTACGAAGGGTTACATAAACACTTGAGTCAATACTTCTTAACTTCTGACCTTATGTCTACAGAAGAAATGGAAGAATACACACGTCAAGAATTGGATGAACGTTTACACGAAATTGCACATAGTGAATATCAAGAACGTGTCGATCTCTTAGGAGATGCTATGTTTAGCCAACTTGAAAAAGCAATTATGCTACGTGTTGTCGATAGTAAATGGATGGAACATTTGGATAACATGGATATGCTTCGTGAAGGTATTGGACTTCGTGCATATGGACAAAAAAATCCATTGGTGGAATATAAATTTGAAGCCTACGATATGTTCCAACACATGATTGATACCATCCAAGATGAAACAATCATGGCGTTATACAAAATTCGTGCACAATTGATTCAGGAAATTGAACAACCAGTTGATCACTTAGAAGGTGCACAACCCCATCATGAAGATGTGTTGGAGCCACAAAACATAGATTAACATTTGTGAATGGCACGTTGCTCAATGGGAAGAGTACCTTCTGAGCAACGGCCATTTTTCATTTTAGTAATACAGTACATCAATACTATATACATATAGTATTGATATAAAGGTGGTGAACATAAATTGTTAGAAGATTTAAAACCTATTATTTCTGGTTTAGAAGAGCGAATTTATGGAATGAGGGATTCACTTTAACATCGCTCAAAAAGAAGAACGAATCTTCACACTTGATGTAGAAATGAGTGACCCCACATTTTGGGATGATCCAGATAAGGCACGTGAAATTTCTCAGGAAGCTACACAATTAAAAAACTCCGTAGAAGGTTATAAACAATTAGTATCCGATATCGAAGATGCTAGTGTCATGTTAGATATGGCAATCGAAGAAGAAGATATGTCTATGGAAGTCGAAATTAAGCAACTTGTAAATGGTATTCAAGAGGCTGTAGAAAAGCAAGAGGTATTACTTTTATTGGGTGGGGAATATGATAAGAATAATGCGATTCTTACATTCCATGCTGGCGCTGGTGGTACTGAAGCACAAGATTGGTGTTCAATGCTTATTCGGATGTATTTACGATGGGCTGAAAAAAGCGGATTTTCTGTAGAACTTATGGATGAACAATCAGGCGATGAAGCAGGTATTAAAAGTGCGACATTTCTTATTAAAGGCGAAAATGCTTTTGGTTATTTAAAATCTGAAAAGGGTGTACATCGTCTTGTTCGTATTTCACCATTTGATGCTGCGGCTCGTCGTCATACATCGTTTGCAGCTGTGGATGTGATGCCTGAAATTGATGATACTGTAGAAATTAATATCGACATGAAAGATGTTCAAGTTGATACATATCGTGCAAGTGGTGCTGGTGGACAGCATATTAATAAAACTGACTCCGCTGTTCGTATGACGCATAAACCAACAGGCATCGTGGTTCAATGTCAATCTCAGCGTTCTCAAATGCAAAATAGAGAACAAGCCCTTCGTTTATTACGAGCAAAGTTGTTTGAATTAGAACTTGAGAAACAAGCTGAACTTAAAGAAAAAATTGGCGGTACATATCAAGCTATAGAATGGGGTAGTCAAATTAGATCTTATGTTTTCCATCCTTATAATATGGTAAAGGATCATCGTACATCGGTTGAAACTGGTAATGTACAGGCTGTTATGGATGGTAATATCGACCAATTCATAGAAGGCTATTTAAAGAAAGAAGCTAATTTAACAGTATAGGTGCTATAATGAAAAAATTTTTACTATTCATCGTCTTGCTTATTATTGTATGTGTAGTCGGTGCTCAGTTTGTAGTTCCTAAATATATGGAATCTATTGTGGAAGATGAGTTAAATCAATCACTTAAACCTACTAGTCAAACTGTTGTTGTTGAATCTACGCCAGCTTTTAAACTGGTTTATGGGCAGGCAGATCATGCTGCAGGAACATTAGAAAATGTTCAATTAGGAAAATTGAATTTTTCTAGCCTTCACTATGAGGCTAATAATATTGTAATCAATCCTATTTCTCTCATTGCATCTCATGAGGTAGAGGTTCTTAGTCTAGGTCCTTCCTATGTGGAAGGTATTGTATTAGAGGATGATTTAAAGAAATTCCTCATTCAAATACAGAAGGTCTACAAGATGCTAATGTAGTGATTAATAATAATCGCATAGCATTAGCTGGTACTATTAACATTATGGGGTCTCTGAAAGGAACAGCTAGTTTAGAAGGTGCTTTGCAGTTGAAAGATAATGTTTTATCATTTGCTCCTAGTCGATTTACTGTTAGTGGATTAACTATTTCTGGTATTACTTCACAACAATTGCAACCTATTTCAATTTACGATTTCAACAATTTCCCTGTTCCGGTTAAAGCTGAGTCTGTTAACGTTGAAAATGGAGAAATTCACATTAAGATTAAACCTGTACTCAATTAGAAAGGAAATATCGTGCATACAGCGAAGAAAACTAAGCACTCATTAGTTCTTATACTATGTATCATAGTAGGACTTATTTCAGCACTCTACTTGGTAATGGAGCGCAATACAATTGAAAAGGCACAAAATCATATTGAGAATATATTAGATTATGATGCTGTACTTCGAGCTAATGCCTTTGAAAAACGTAGTCAAAAAGATGCTTTTGATGCACTGAAAGAGGCGGGAATTACGGCGTTTGCCATCTATGATAGAACATTAGAAAAGGCTAATGATGCTGGTGAAATCAAATTACTTTCATCACAAGATATGTCCAATGTTCGTATCAATGGTGGTTCTATTAAACCAGGGGCTACTTATGTTGCACTTATTCCTGGTAAAGAAGGCTATTATAAAGAAATCCGTGAAGACTTGTATCACCGTATTAGTAAAGATAAGGTTAAAGAACTTAACACTAGCATAGGTCCTGTACTAGAACTACAAGGTGCACCTTCTGATAGTTATGCAAAGATGAACTTAGGTATTTCTAAGCTCCAAGCTATGGAAGTATCAAATCGCGGATTTAATGTTATTGTAAGACCTACAAACTATCGAAATGTAACGTCTGATGATATTAAATATGTATTTAATCGTTTGGATGGTGTCCCTCATGTAACAGGTATCATTTTTGCAGGAAAAGAAGCATTGGGTGCACCAGATCATATCGATGAAACCTTAGAGGCTATGAATAATCTGCATATACCATTGGTAGGCATTGAAGCAGTTAATCAGTTACAATACGAACCTCAATTGGGTTTCTTAGATATGGCAGCTAAGAAGAATTACAGTGTCGGTCGTGTCTATACAATCTCTAAGGATGAGTTGAAAAAGATTACTCCTGAAGAAGCGGCACAACGATTCTATATTAGTGATATTGAGCGTAACATTCGATTTAATTTATTCCCAATGTATGAAGTAGGGCAAAATAATGAGACTGTTTTACAAACAACGATTAATTATGTACATAGTGCGACAGATAAATTGAGTGCTAAGGGCTATGAATTTGGGCCAGCAGATATTTATCCTGCCTATACACCAAATCCTTTATTAGTTGTGTTAACAATGATTGGTAGTATATCATTATTTGTATATGTGGGACAAATGTTTATATCTATGTCACAACATAAACAATTAGTCCTATTTTTTGCATTATCATTACTATCCATTGTTGGATTTATTGTAACTAGCGGTACATTATTAGTTCAAGTCTGGGCCTTGTCTACAGCCATTATGGCGCCTGTAGGTGCTTTGGTAATTCTCATGGAAGAATGGCGTAGATCTGATGGTACACGTCCTGTAGGTGCATGGAAATCTACGTTACTCGCATTGCTCTATCTTGTAATAGCAACATTATTTGCTGCTATTGGTGGTATGTATATTGCGGCCTTATTAGGTAATACGAAATTCTTTATGGAATTTGAAATATTTAGAGGTGTAAAACTTACATTTGTATTACCAATCATCCTTGTTGTGATTGCTTACTTGCAACGCTTTCCATTATGGAAAGGTCGCATGATTAACTCTGGTACAGAAGCTAAACAGTTCGTTAAAGAATTTCTAACTACAGATGTAAAAATGTATGTGTTCTTTGTGTTCGCTGTCATTGGTGCTGCGGCTTGGATATTTGTAGGCCGTAGTGGACATACAGCAGGTGTGCCTGTTCCAACATTTGAACTCGTATTGCGTAGATTCTTAGAGAATACACTATATGCTCGACCACGTGAAAAAGAATTTATGATTGGTCACCCATTGTTGATGCTTGCCACGTTTGCGTTCCTACGTAAATGGCCTATGGTTATTCATTTTGTATTAACTATAGCAGGTGTCATTGGCGTCGCATCCATGGTTGAAACATTCTGTCATATTAGAACACCGGTATTCATGTCTATTATGCGTGGGTATGATGGTTTGTTGCTTGGTTGTGCAATCGGTATCGTTCTTATTCTTGCAGTTCGTTTCGTTATCTATATAACGCAATGGGCTATGCATCGGGAGGACAGTCATGAGTAATATCGTTATTTCCGGTTACTATGGCTTTGGTAATGCTGGTGATGAAGCTATGCTTTGTGCCATTATTGATGCTATTCGTGATGTAGAAGACGATGCACATATTACGGTTATCTCCGGTAATCCGCAAGAGACTAGTAGAAAACATAAAATTAAGGCTGTTGGAACATTTGCTGCCTTTGGTATTTTGAATGCTATACGTAGTGCGGACCTAGTGATTAGTGGCGGAGGTAGTTTATTACAAGATGCCACTAGTATTCGAAATACCTATTATTATTTAAGTATCATGGGGCTCGCAAAATTGCTTGGCAAGCCTGTTATGCTTTACTCGCAAGGCATTGGACCTTTGTATCGTAAATCTACAAAGCGTGCAGTTCGGTTTATGTTGAAATATGTAGATGGGATTACGGTTCGTGATTCCATTTCTAAAGATGAGTTGAATGCATTGGGAATTTATGATGTGGAGGTTACCGCCGATGCAGTACTCGCAATGCATAAGGCTGATCCAACCATCGGATCTAATATATTAACCAAATATAATTGTGCGCCTCTTGAAAGTGGTAGAAAACGCGTAGGTATTGCTGTTCGCAGTTGGAAGGATGATACGGCGTATAGACAGAGTTTGGCAGATGTATTGAGCCGGCTAAGTTTGGAGCAAGATGCTGAAATAGTATTCATACCTATGTCTCATCCTGATGATACGAAGGAAGCAAAGATTATAGCTTCATTGATGAAGGTGAAACCAATTGTATTAGAGGGTCCTTTTACTACGGAAGAACAACTATCTTTATCTGGTAATGTAGATCTAATGATTGGTATACGTCTACACGCGCTTGTGTTTAGCTCTTTGATGGGAAAACCAGTTATAGGTATTTCCTATGATCCTAAAATTACAAGCTTTGCATATGATTGAACAAGAACCGATTGGTACAATGACCAAATTAGATTCTAATGTGTTATATAATCGATGTGTAGAGCTTTTACAGTCTACAGAATCTTATCAGCATTCATTCAATCGTATTCAAATATTGCGTCAAGTGTCAAAACGCAATGCAGAATTTGCTATTTCCCTTTTAGAAGAGTGTTAAATATAAATTGGAGATTATCCAGAAAGTGAGGTCTTTATGGCTACATTGAGTCAAGATCAAAAACAATTAGTACAAGAGAAAGCAAAAGCGATTCGCGTAAGCATCGTTCAGTCTGTTACAGCAGCTAAATCTGGACATCCAGGTGGCTCTTTATCTATTGCTGATGTAATGTCTCTTTTATATTTTGTAGAAATGAATGTAGACCCAAGTAATCCTAAAAAGCAAAATCGTGACCGTTTTGTGTTATCAAAAGGTCATGCAGCGCCAGCATTGTATGCGACACTTGCTGAAAAGGGATATTTTCCGAAATCCGAATTAATCAATTTGCGTAAAATTAACCATTTCCTACAAGGTCATCCTGACATGAAGCATACACCTGGTGTAGATATGTCTACAGGTTCTTTGGGCCAAGGGATTTCTGCAGCTTGTGGTATGGCTTTAGCAGGTAAAATCGATAATGCTGATTATCGTGTATATTCCATTCTCGGTGATGGAGAACTTGAAGAAGGTCAAGTATGGGAAGCTGCTATGTTTGCAGGCCACTATAAATTAAATAATTTGACTGCCTTTGTAGATTATAATGGCCTACAAATTGATGGTGATATTGAAAAAGTTATGTCCCCATTGCCAATTCCTGATAAATTTAAAGCTTTCAAATGGAATGTTATTGAAGTCAATGGTCACGATATTGATGAATTACATCAAGCTATTGAAGATGCGAAAGCTTTCACAGATGGCCCTACATGTATTGTAATGCATACTGTAAAAGGTAAAGGTGTTGCAGAAATGGAAGGTCAAGCTGGTTGGCATGGTAAGGCACCTAGTGAAGAACAAGGTGTGGCATTCGTAAATGAAATCATGGGGGTACAATAATGGGTAAAGCAACACGTGAAGCGTACGGTAATGCGCTAGCAAAAATTGGTAAAGAAAATTCTAATATTATTGTTCTTGATGCTGATTTATCAAAATCTACTAAGACTGATACATTTAAGAAGGAGTGTCCAGAACGTTTCTTTAATGTAGGTATTGCTGAACAAAATTTAATCTCTGTAGGTGCCGGTTTAGCTGCAGCAGGTAAGATTCCATTTGTATCTTCCTTTGCCATGTTTGCAACAGGACGCGCATTTGAACAAATCCGTAATGCTGTATGTTATCCAAAACTTAATGTGAAAGTATGTGCTACACATGCAGGTATTACTGTAGGTGAAGATGGCGCAACTCATCAAAGCTTAGAAGATATCGCATGTATGCGTGTTTTACCTAATATGACTGTTATTGTGCCAGCCGACGAAAAGGAAACTGAATCCGTGATTAAGTGGGCTGCTGATTATAATGGTCCTGTTTATGTACGTCTCGGTCGTGCTGGTGTTGATGATGTGACTGCAGAAGGCTATACTTTCACACCTGGTAAATCCAATCAATTAAAAGATGGTTCTGATGTGACAATTATCGCTTGTGGTGCGTTGGTAGGGCCAGCAGTTGAAGCAGCTAAACAACTAGAAGGTGAACAAATTTCTGCCCGCGTTATTAATATGGCATCCATTAAACCTATCGATGCTGACGCTATTATTAAAGCAGCTGAAGAAACAGGCGCCATTGTGACTGCTGAAGAACATAATATTTTAGGCGGTTTAGGTTCTGCTGTTTCTGAAGTTGTTGTTGCTCATAAACCTGTTCCTATGGAATTCGTTGGTGTAAAGGATACATTTGGGGAGAGTGGTACACCAAAAGAATTGATGGCAAAATATGGGCTAACAGCTGATGATATTGTAAAAGCAGTTAAAAAAGTGGTGACACGTAAATAAAAGGGGAACCGATGATAGAATTTAAGAATGTTAGTAAAGTGTATGACAATGGATCTACCGCACTTGATAATGTGTGCATTACCATCAATGATGGTGAATTTGTATTGATTTGTGGTCATAGTGGGGCTGGTAAGTCTACGTTGTTTAAGTTATTAACTCATGAAGTGACACCTGATTCTGGTGTAGTCATCGTCGATGAGTTTGATGTAACAAAAATGAAACGTAGTAAGATACCAAAATTACGTCGTAAATTAGGCGTAGTATTTCAAGATTTCCGCTTATTACCTAATAAAAGCGTGGCTGAAAATATTGCTTTTGCCTTAGAAGTTATCGAGGAGAAACCTAAGGTAATAAAAGAGAAGGTAGCTCATGTTCTTGAATTAGTTGGATTATCGGACAAGGCAAATGATTTACCAGAAGATTTGTCTGGTGGTGAACAACAACGCGTTGCTATAGCTCGCGCCATCGTTAATCGTCCATCTGTATTGATAGCTGACGAACCAACGGGCAATCTTGACCCAAATACAAGTAAGGGTATTGTGGACTTGTTTAAGCATATTAATAATTTTGGCACTACCGTAATTATGGTTACTCATAATATGGATATTGTTACCTATTTAAATAAACGAGTTATCGAATTGAAAGATGGTCGTGTTCTTAGTGATAATATGAGGGGTGCAGAATTTAATGAAGCCTAGAACAATGAAATATTTTTTTAAGGAAGCTTTAAAGTCCATGAAACGCAATGGTCTTATGACATTGGCGTCTATATCCACAGTGGCATTGTCATTATTTATGCTCGGTGTATTTCTCTGTGGCGTAATTAATCTTAATAACATGGCATCTAGCTTAGAAAATCAAGTGCAGTTAAGTGTGTATTTAAAGGATGGCCTTACTACTGAACAAATTATGGCTGTTGGTAAGAAGGTAAAAGCGATTCCAAATCTTAAACATTTAGAGTTTGTTAATAAAGAGCAAGCCATGAAAGAATTTAAGGAACGCTTAGGCGATCAACAACAATTAGTGAATGCCTTAGGCGGTGTAAATCCATTGCCAAATTCTTATGTTCTTACCTTTGAAAACCCGGAAGATGTTAAGTCTACATCCAAATTGGTTACTACATTTCCCGGTGTGGAAAGTACACATTATGGGCAAGATATCATCGAAGAACTGTTCCGTATTACTCAAATTATTCGCATCGGTGGTATTGTGCTTATCGGTTTCTTAGCAGCTGCTACATTATTCATTATTTCTAATACAATTAGATTGACTGTCTTTGCACGTCGGAAAGAAATTGCAATTATGAAATATGTAGGTGCTACAAATGGGTTTATTCGTTGGCCATTTGTTATTGAAGGTATGTTACTTGGCTTTATCGGGGCTATTATTGCCGTATTATGTGTAGGCGAATTCTATCATTTTATTACCCTGGAAGTTTCCGACTCACTTGCATTCTTCCCACTAGTTCCTATGTTCCCATTCTTCTATCAATTGGTAGCATGTTTAATCGGTGGCGGCATTATTGTAGGGATTATTGGCAGTACCATTTCATTAAAACAATACATGAAAGTATAGTAGGGAGATTATGAGACAGTATACATTTAAAACTCGTCTCGTTGCAGCCCTTCTATCGGGAGTGGTATTGTGCGGGACACCAGCCTATATTATGGCTGAAGATGAGGATTTAACAAATCAACTCGATTCGATTCAACAACAAATGAATCAACAAAATGCTGCAAAAGCAGATGCAGAGACTGTAATTGGTAGCGTTTCTGAACAATTGCGACAAATTGAAGAGCAACTTCGTCAAGCGACTGCCGAGTTGAGTACCATTAAAGAACAGCGTGTAGCAGTAGAAAATGATATTACACTTAATGAACGTCAATTAGCTGAGGCACAAAAAAAGATTGGAAGGTCGGGAAGCCGTATTTTATAAACGGGTTCGCGATATCTATATCAATGGTAGACTAAGCTATATTGATGTTGTTATTGGATCTAAAGATTTTAGTGATTTTGCCAATCGCTTAGAAGTCTTAAAACGAATCATCGATTCTGATATTATGTTAATTGGGGAAATAAAAAAAGAGCGAGCTCAAATAGAAGAGCATAAACAAAAGCTAGAATCAGATCGAGCTAAATTGGTTGAACTAGAAAAAGCGGCGCTTGCAAAACAAGCCGAAATTGAACAGAAAAAGGCTGAGCGAAATGTAGTACTTCAAAAGGCTCAAAATGATAGAGCTACTGCTATGCAGGCTATAGAGGAACTCAATGCTTCTTCTGCGCAAGTAAGTGCTATGTTGAAAGAACGCCAAGCTGCACGTGCGGCAGCCGCTGCTGCGGCTCAATCCTCTGGTGGACAAGGTGCATCAGATAATTGGGTACAAGGTACAGGGCAACTTGGCTGGCCTGTTAGTGGTGAAATTACTTCCCCTTATGGCTATCGTGTTCATCCAATTTATGGGACTACAATTTATCACTCTGGTATTGATATTGGTGTTGATGAAGGTACACCTGTTCATGCTGCTGACGGTGGCGTCGTAGTTTGGTCTGGATGGATGGGCGGCTATGGTTATGCTGTTGTTATCGATCATGGCAATGGACTTTCTACACTCTATGGGCATAACTCTGAGCTCGCTGTAGATGAAGGTCAATCCGTTGCGAAGGGCCAAGTTATTTCTTATGCCGGCAGTACTGGTAATAGTACAGGACCTCATGTTCACTTTGAAGTTCGTGCAAACGGGGATCCGGTAGATCCTATGGGTTATTTATAGAATGAATAATAAATTTAAAATAATTGGTTTAGCATTAATTAAATATCTATTTGCTTCCATCATCATGTTGTGGCTAGTATTTTGGTATATTTCTGGATCAGCAATGGGTTTACCTAGATTTGTTGTAACCTATTACATAGCGACTCAGAAATTCATGACACCAATTAGTAAAGCTACTTGTTTGATGGCATGTTAAAAGGCTTAGTTGCTTCTTTAGGAGAGCCTCATAGTGTCTATTTAGACAAGGATGATTTTGAATCTATGAAAGAGCATACCTCTGGTACTTATGCAGGCGTGGGGATGGTTCTCGGTCATGGCTCAAAAGGATTAGAAGCTGTTTCTGTGATTGATGATATGCCGGCTTATAAAGCTGGCATCAAAAGCGGCGATCATATTGTATCCATCGATGGTGTAGATACTAATTCTATGACCATTGAAGATGCAGCGTCTAAAATTCGCGGTGAAGCTGGCAGCTATGTAACGATTGTGATAGAACGTGATAATCAGTTATCAACATTTAAAGTAATAAGAGAAGAAATCGTGTTACCAACGGTTAAAAGCAAAATGCTAACAGATCATATTGGATATATTCGGATTAGTCAGTTTGCTGAACATACAGCAGGTGATTTCAAAACCCAATATGAGCAGCTTCTATCCGAAGGGATGACTTCACTTGTTCTCGATTTACGTGATAATCCAGGTGGATTACTTAATAGTGCACAAGATATTGCTAGTATTATGATGCCAGAAGGCACATTAGTATCTTTTACTACACGTGATGGAAAGACAAGAAATTATGTATCGGATGGTAAAAATCCTGCTTTGCCTATGGTAGTTCTCATAAATAAAGGTTCTGCTAGTGCATCTGAAATTATTGCTGGTGCTATTCAAGATAGAAAATTAGGTACTATTGTTGGCACTAATAGTTATGGTAAGGGCACGGTTCAAAGTGTATATCCAAATCTAGATGACGAAGGTATTAAGGTGACAATAGCTAAATACCATACCCCTAATGATCGCGTTATCGATGGAACTGGTATTCAACCTGATGTAGTTCTCGAATTACCAAAAGGTACTGCACCATCTAGTGATATGTCAGATATTCAAATTCAAAAAGCAATAGAACTATTAAAATAGTTTTGCAGAAAAGGATGTAATTATGTTTATAGATCGCGCTCGTGTATTTGTAAAAGCGGGTGATGGCGGAGACGGTATGTCTAGTTTCCGTCGAGAGAAATATGTTCCTAATGGCGGACCAAGCGGTGGCGATGGTGGTCAAGGGGCAGATGTCATTTTACAAGCAGATAAAAATATTAATACTCTTGTGGATTTTCGTTATAAACGCCAATTTAAAGCGCCAAAGGGTGGCAATGGTGAAAGTGCCAATAAACATGGCCGGGGTGCGGACAATTTAATTATTCCGGTTCCGTTAGGCACAGTTGTTAAGGATGAGGAAACCGGAAAAATATTTTGTGATTTAGTTCATGATGGCGACACTTTTGTCATTGCAAAAGGTGGCCGTGGTGGGCGTGGTAATGCGAGATTTTTATCTAGCTCTAATCGTGCACCAACCTTTGCTGAAAAAGGTGAACCAGGGGAAGAACGCTGGTTACAACTAGAGTTAAAGGTATTGGCTGATGTTGGTTTACTTGGCTATCCAAGCGTTGGTAAATCCAGTATTTTACGCAAGGTATCAAAAGCACAACCAGAGGTTGCTGCGTATCACTTTACAACATTGACACCTGTATTGGGTGTTGTGACGCTTGCTGGAGATCGTAGTTTTGTATTGGCTGATATTCCTGGTCTTATTGAAGGGGCTAGTGAAGGTGTTGGCCTTGGTCATAATTTCTTGCGTCATGTAGAACGTACGAATATTCTAATCCATGTACTAGATGTTTCTGGTATGGAAGGCCGTGATCCTAAAGTAGATTTTTGATGCTATTAATGACGAGTTGCGTAAATACTCAGAAAAAAATTAGCTAATAAGAAACAAATTATAGCACTTAATAAAATAGATCTTGTCTATGATGATGAAACAATTCCAAACACAAAATCTTATTTTGAAGATAAGGGCTACGAAGTTTTCTTAATCAATGCATTAAGTGGTGAAGGCTTACCTGAGTTAATGGAACGGGCTTATTATTATGTAGAAAATTATGAGCCAGAGGTAGAAGCCACCGATGATACAGTTATGTACGAAGCAAAACCAGATACGGAATTTGTTATCACCCGTGGTGATGATGCTGCCTTTTATATTACAGGTAAGCGTATCGAACGTCTTGTGGCAATGACAAATCTTGATGATGATCAATCTTTGCGTCGATTCCAACGTATTTGGCGTTTCATGGAATTAGATAATAAATTGCGTGAAAAAGGTTGCCAAGAAGGCGATGAAGTTGTTATTGGTGATCAACGCTTCACATTTAGAGACTAGGAGTTATAATGACAGGAAAACAGAAACGGTATTTACGTTCATTAGCTGCTACCATGCCAGCTGTTGTACAAATTGGTAAAAACGGACTTGAAAATAGTGTTATTGATAGCGCTAGATCGGCATTGATGGCACGTGAATTGATTAAAGTGAAATTGCTTAATAATAGTCCAGAAGGTAAAGATATTTTTTTCAAGAATTAGCCGATATGCTTGGCGCTGAGTTAGTCCAAGTTATTGGATTCAATGGTGTTCTATATAAAGCAAAAAGAGCCGAAAATTATATTACCTAAATAATAGTTATAACCTTTTTCTCTTATAGGAGATGATTGTATGAGAGATGCCATTAAGAATGCTAAACGCATTGTTGTTAAAGTGGGTAGCAGTACATTATGTTACCCAAATGGTCATTTAAATTTAGAACGGATAGAACATTTAGTCCGTCAATTATCAGATCTTGCCAACCAAGGGAAAGAGGTTATTCTTGTTTCTTCGGGGGCGACGGGTGCAGGCCTTGCGCCGTTAGGATTTAAAGAAAAACCAAGAGATCTTGTGTTACGTCAAGCATCAGCAGCAGTAGGACAAGGTGTACTCATTCATATGTATGAACGCATGTTTCGAGAGTACGGTAGAACGGTTGCCCAAATATTATTGACTAAGGAGGATAGCACTTCTCGTCATAGCTATTTGAACCTACGAAATACATTACATGCGTTGTTACAATTACATGTCATTCCAATCATTAATGAAAATGATGTAGTAGCTATTGAAGAATATAAAATAGGCGATAATGATACATTATCGGCTACTGTAGCAGGGATTGTAGAAGCTGATGTGCTAATTATTTTATCTGATATTGATGGTTTATATACGGCTAATCCAGCTACAGATTCTACAGCTACTTTAATCCACGAAGTTTCTGTGATTACAGATGAAACTTATGAAATCGCTGGTGGTGCAGGTTCAAGTATGGGTGCCGGTGGAATGTATACAAAAATTAAGGCTGCTCATATGGCGACTAATTCAGGTATACATATGATAATTGCCAGTGGTGAATCAGATAATTCTTTACGCAAAGTATGTAAAGGTGAGAATATAGGTACATTATTCGTCGCTAATGATCAAGGTGTTTCTCAAAAACATCATTGGGTAGCGTATGGTAAACGTCTAACTGGATCTATCGTCATTGATGAAGGGTGTACTAAGGCTGTATTGAATCATGGTGCAAGCATTTTACCTGCAGGTGTAATAGGCGTAGAAGGTTCTTTTGAACCGGGTGATACGGTATCAATCATTTTTAATGGTAAAGAGATTGCCAGAGGTTTAGTAAATTATAGTGCTACGGATTTACTAAAAATTAAAGGTCATAATACACAAGATATTGCAGAGGTATTGGGGATTAATTCGACTTATGATGAAGTTGTGCATAGGAACAACTTAGTTCTGATTCATTGAAGAGGTGCGGTATGAATTCATATGAAAGTATATTTAAAGAAATGGGTGAATCTGCACGGGCAGCATCTATTGTTTTACAACAATTACCAGAAACACGTATCAATGAAGTATTATGCGCAATGGCTGATGCATTAGTAAAAACATGGTGATACAATTTTTAGAAGCCAATGGTTTAGATATGGATGGTGCTCGAGGTGTAGTGCCTGATACTATGTTGGATAGATTACTACTATCTAAAGAGCGTATTAATCAAATGGCTGAAGGTGTACGTCAAGTTAGTTTACTACCTTCTCCTGTGGGTACTGTATTAGAGACTATTGATAGACCCAATGGACTTCACATTGAAAAACGAGCCGTACCTTTTGGTGTTATTGGCATTATTTTTGAGGCTCGTCCCAATGTAACGGTTGATGCTGGTGCACTATGCTTTAAAACTGCAAATGCCACTATTTTACGTGGTGGTAAAGAGGCGTTTCATACGAATCGAACCATCGTATCCATCATGCAAGATGTACTAGAGTCATATGATTTACCGCGTTTATCGATACAGCTTGTAGAAGTATTGGACCGTGAAGCAGTCAGTGTTTTACTACAACAACGACGGTATATAGACGTAGTCATTCCACGTGGTGGGGCTGGATTAATACAACGAGTTGTACGAGATAGTATGATCCCGGTTATAGAGACGGGAAGTGGTGTTTGTCACACCTATGTTGATGCCGAAGCTAATATAGATATGGCTGTTGATATTGCTGTGAATGCTAAGGTGCAACGCCCATCTGTATGTAATTCTATGGAAACTTTATTGGTTCATAAATCTATTGCACACGAGTTTTTATTGGCATTAGAGCAAAGATTAGCACCTCACCATGTCATGATTCATGGTACCCCAGAAGTATTACAGATCGTTAAGGGTGTTGCTGTTGACGAGAATTCCTTTAGTACAGAATATAATGATTTTGATTTAAATATAGCAATTGTATCCTCAGTAGATGAGGCAATCTCTCATATTAATCGATATACAACACATCATTCCGAAGCAATTGTGACAGATAATATTAATACAGCACAACAGTTTATGAATCTTATTGATTGTTCTACTGTATATCATAATGCATCTACTCGTTTTACCGATGGTTTTGAATTTGGATTTGGTGCTGAAATCGGTATTAGTACCCAAAAGCTTCATGCTCGTGGGCCAATGGGATTACAAGCGCTAACATCTTATAAATACTTCGTATTTGGAACGGGGCAAATTCGTTCGTGATGCGTTTATATTATCTAATACGGGCCTACTATCGCTATATTCAGACTCCAAAAGGTCGTTATGAGTGGGTATCGTATATAAAGGCAATAGTATTATTTATCTTGATTTGTATTATCGTCATAAAGGGTGTGACTTATATATGGGAGACACTAGGCGAATTGGGATTATAGGAGGAACCTTTAATCCTATCCACTTAGGACATCTAATGATTGCAGAAGTGGCAAGAGAAAGCTTTCAGTTAGAAAGTTATATTTGTTCCTGCAAGGATACCTCCTCATAAGCATAATGATGTTATCGATGCAAAGCATCGTTATGCTATGACTGCTGCTGCCGTAGCAGATAATCCATATTTTGAAATATCCGATGTGGAAATGCACCGTGAAGGCCCTTCATATACGATTGATACGATTCATTATTTCAAAAGCATATATGGAAATGCGGTAGAATTTTTCTTTATTGCCGGTACCGATACGATACGAGATTTACCTAATTGGAAATTTATAGATGAATTATTAGATCATTGCCATTTCATTGGCGCTATGAGACCTGATGGTTCACAGGTTATTGATACTACCCTAGAGTCATTAGGACCCAAGGCTGTTGATAGAATTCATCTAATGAATGTACCTGAAATGAAATTATCTGCTACCTATTTAAGAGACCGACTGCGACATGGTTTAACAGTCAGGTATATGTTACCTAAATGTGTAGTTCAATATATTGAAGAATATGATATTTATCGGAAGGAATAGTTAAGGTGGATATACAACAAATTGAAACCGATTTATCCAATAAGTTAAGTAAGAAGCGATTTATACACACATTAGTGTTGTAGAGTCAGCCATCTATTTAGCAAAAAAATATGGAGCTAATGTAGAGGATGCGCATATAGCTGCATTATTACATGATTGCGCTAAAGAATTACCTCTATTGGAAATGCAAGATGTAGTTGCCGACTTATCCTGTGATGCAGATATGTTGCGCAGTGGTGCTTTATTACATGGTCTAGCGGGGATGGTTTTAGCCAACACTCAATATGGTATTACCAATCGTGAAGTGTTGGAAGCTATCCGTGTTCATACAACCGGAAAAGTAGGAATGTCGAAATTAGATAAGATTATATTTTTAGCTGATTATATTGAGCCAAATCGTAATTTTCCTGGTGTAAATGATATTCGTAAGGCTGCCGAACAATCCCTTGATGATGGGGTATTATGTGGATTTGATATGACTATTCGACATTTAATTGATAGTGGGGATACAATTTATCCGCTTACTATTATTAGTCGTAATGATCTAATACATCATATGAAAAAGGAAGGTGCCTACAATGGATGAATTAGAGAAAGCACGTGCTCGTCGTCGTAGAAGACGTAGAGAACGTCAGATGAAAAAGAATAAGGTTCAGTGGTGGCGTCTAATCATTGTATTCGCCTTAGCACTTACCGTTGTTTGTGGTATTGGATGGGGGATGTACAGTGGCATTAGCTATGTATATCATCGTGTAACACAAACCGATACAGCAAGTGAAATTGAAGAATCCAGTGAACCTAAACATACTGATACTGTTAATGTAGAACAGAAAGCATTAAATAAACCTGTATATGTGTTGATTGTAGGTCGGGATACTAATAATCCGAGTCAAGCTGATTCTCTATTTCTCATGTCTATTAATATGAATACGAATACGATGGATATCATTGGCATTCCTAGTAACAGTAAGATTGAAAGTAGAGATCAAAAGTCTGCTTCTATGTTAAATCAAATGTATGCAGAAGGAAATATTGAATTAACAAAAGCTGTTGTAGAGGATATGTTCCATATTAGTATTCCATACTATGTTGTCGTTGATGAAGCAGCTTTCAAAAAAACGAGTGATGTGTTAGGCAGTCAACAGTTTTATGTAGAAAAAAATATGGAACATGTGGATGCTGAAACAGGATCTAAAGATATAGATTTACGTCGTGGTTATCAAAATTTAGATAGTGATAATGCGTTGGCATATTTACGCTATACAGATGAAAATAATGATAATTTTGGACGCGTTCAACGGCAAGAACGGTTCTTGAAATTATGGGTTGATCGTGAACAAGATACATGGTTTATTACCAAAGCTTGGCATATTTGGAGACTATGGAGCCATTATGAAAGTAATATTTCTACGTGGGATGCTATCAAATTGATGCGCACAATTGGTCAAATGGAAAAAGATCATATTCATTTTTATATTTTGCCTGGGGAAAAGGAAAACATAAATAATGTTGTGTACTGGCATGTTAATCCAACGGAGGCGCAGCGCTTAGTGGGTATTACGATGGGAACATTAGCACCTGAGGATTTAACTCAATTTGTAGCTACCCCAGAGACTAAAAAAGAGCCTGTTACAGTCGAATCTGAACAAAGTACACGTACAAAACCATCAGAACCAGGTTCGGAACCAGAAAAGAAAGAATAATAGGAGATACGATGAAACAAAAAGAAGAAATTAAACAACATGTTTTAACCCTTGCACAAGCTGCATATGATAAAAAAGGCCATGACATTGAAATATTAGACCTAGAAGGTATTTCAATGCTAGGTGATTATTTTATGATTGCCAGTGCTAATAATATTAAACAATCCCAAAGTATTGCCGATGAAATTGAAGATAAAGCAGCAGAAGAAGGTATGACAGTTCTTCACCGTGAAGGTTATCGCGAAGGTGAATGGATTTTATTGGACTTTGGCGATATTATTTGCCACGTCTTTGGTAATGATGAAATTCGTGAATTTTATGGCCTTGAAGCTTTATGGAACGATGCAGGACGTGTTCCTTTTGAAGGAGAATAATGTATGGCTAGCGAATTGTTGGAAAATACCATTGCTACACTGCGTGTTTTACGTACTAGTGACCATGGCGCTTTCCTAGATGGTCAAACGGGCAATACAAATGATGATATCTTACTCCATAAGGATCAACAGACATCACCTGTTGTCATTGGTGACGAGGTAGAGGTCTTTTTATATCGAGATCCAAAGGGGCGTTTGACCGCATCTATGCGCTTACCAGCTATGAAGGTTGGGCAAATTGGTTATGTGGAGGTAATTAATGTAACCAATTTGGCTGCTTTGTAGAGGTTGGTACAGAACGGGGAATTTTCATGCCCCATGCTGAAATGCGTGGCAGACCGCAAGTAGGTGAAAAGGTATGGGTAAAGCTATATACCGATAAATCGGGCCGTATGGCTGTTTCCATGGATGTTGATGATGAAATGCGCCGAGCGTCTAAAGCAGCTACTGATGCTGTTGTTGGCCAACAAGTGACGGGAGCCATCTATAATTTGACAAGTGATGGTGCATTCTTTATCACCCCAGAACGATGGATAGCCTTTTTACATCGTTCTGAAATGACGAGAAAGTTAAATGTTGGTGAAATGGTAGATGCTCGTGTAACATTTAAGCGTGATGATGGTCGTATTAATGTTTCTATGCGTCCAATTAAAGAAAAAGCGTTAATTTCTGATGGTCAGATTATTATGGAATACCTATTACAACGAGGCGGTAAAATGCCTTATAGTGATGAGTCTTCTGCTATGTTAATTAAAGATAAATTTAATATTAGCAAAGCAGCCTTTAAACGTGCGTTAGGTCATTTAATGAAAGAACGTCTTGTCGTGCAAGAAGATGGGTGGACATTGCTTACAGAATCAGGAAAACAATGGAACCCTAATCAACAAGAGGGCTAAACTATGAAAATTATTGTAGTAGGTGCTGGTAAGGTAGGCTATTCCTTATGTGAAAGACTGGTACAAGACGATCATGACGTATATCTTATAGACCGTTCCCAGGAACGTATCCATAATTTAGAAAATACTTTGGATGTTAGTTTAGTATGCGGTAATGGTAGCGATATTCAGTTATTGAATGAAATTGACCTATCGGATGTAGGAATGTTTATTGCAGTTACTGATTCTGATGAAGTTAATATGTTATCTTGTGCAGTAGCTAAAATAGCAGGTGTCCCATCTACTGTAGCACGTGTGAGGGATACTAATATCGTTGATCATATGGATGATCATATGAAAGAACGATTAGGCGTTGATTTATTTATTAATCCAGAGATGGTTACGGCGCAAGAATTACTTCATATTATTGAAACACCATCCGCTTTGGACGTAGAAGAATTTGGTCAAGGTGCTGTACGTTTAATGGAATTTAAAATTAATAGTACATTCCCGCTTGTAAATAAACCTTTAAAGAGTTAACTTTTCCAGAAGGTGTGTTATTGGTTGGCATTTTACGATTAGGTGAAATGATTATACCTCATGGTGAAAGCATACTATTACCTAATGACAGTGTTTTCTTTTTAGGTTTAAAAGATGGTATTAATGAAGTAGAACAAGAATGGTTTTCTAATCATGCAACCTTCCATAAACGGGCTGTTATTGTAGGCGCTGGTTTATTAGGTCGCAATTTGGCAATCTTATTGGAAAAAGCAGGATTTACCGTTAAGGTTATTGAGAAGGATATTGAGCGTTGTGAAGCCTTGGCTGCACAAGTGGATAAAGCCATTGTCATCAATGGGGACGGTACGGATTTTGATTTATTAGAAGCCGAAGAAGTAGCCGATAACGATGTTATTATTGTTTTAACAGATGATGATAAATTAAATCTTTTAGTTGCTTTAGTAGGGAAACATATGGGCATACCTAAAACCGTTGTCCGTGTAGGACGTCCTGAATATATTATGCTCATGGAACAAGTCGGTATAGATATCGTATTTTCACCACGTCTAATGACTGCAGGACAAATACTACGATTTATTCGAAGTGGAGAAGGCGTTGTTTCCATATCTACTTTTGAAGGTGGAAAGGCTGAATCTATAGAGATTCTTATTACGGAACAATCTCCCGTAGCTGGTAAACAACTAAAAGATATTCGTCTACCTGGTAAAGCCTTAGTTGGTGTTATACTCCGCGGTGATGAAGCGATTGTTCCGCGTGGTAATACAGAGCTGTTAGTGGGGGATCATATTGTGCTATTCTCATTGCCTGAATCTGTTACTAAATTATTGAATTATTTAACGTAGGGGTTATATGCGTATACAGATTGTCATGTCCTTGGTAGGGAAATTACTCTATATTTTTGGAGCTTTTCTTGTTATACCATTTATATATAGTATTCTATTTGAAACTGCATATTGGTCCTTTTGTATTACGGCTGTATTATCTATACTGCTTGGTAGTCTACTAGTACTTGGTGGAAATAAGAGTAAGACCTTTAGCTTGAGAGATGGATTCCTAGTGGTTAGCTCAACATGGATATTAACAGTGTTATTGGGGGCTATTCCCTTTATTATATCTGGTGTATTAGTTAACCCGATGGACGCGCTGTTTGAATCTATGTCAGGTATTACTGCTACTGGTGCTACAGTTATTTTTGATGTTGATAGTATACCAAAGTCTTTCATACTGTGGCGTGGATTAATGCATTGGATTGGCGGTATGGGAATCATTGTGTTGATTCTATCATTCCTACGCAATCTTGGTGCTGATGCTGCGCATTTTTTCAATGCTGAGGCATCTGTACCAAAACCAGGTGTAGTGTTACCACGGATTCAATCCATAGCATCGAAATTATGGACATTGTACGTAATATTTACAATTATCTGTTTTATAATGCTCTGCTTAGGTGGTATTGATCCCTTTGATGCATTGAATTATTCATTTTCTATTATTGCTACTGGTGGATTGACGCCAACTACGGCAGGTACTTTTTTTATAGTCAAAATACATATATATGTGTAGTATTTATACTGTTTATGGTCATTGCAGGTGGTAACTTTGCCGTATATTATAATGTAATTCAAAAGGGTTTCTCTCAATTATTCTCTGATTTTGAAACGCGTATGTATTGGCTTGTATTAGTTATTGGTATTCTTATCACCTTTATATCGTTATATTTTCAATCTAATTCCATGGATATAGGACAAGCTTTTCAAGATTCAGCCTTTACCTTAGTATCAATACAAACGGGCAGCGGTTTTGCTGTATCTGATTACGATCTATGGCCTGCTGCGGCTCAAATGATGTTATTTATATCTAGTTTTTTTGGAGGTTGTAGTGGATCTACGACCGGTGGCGTTAAGATTATTCGTCTTATTATTTTAATTAAGAGTAGTATCATTTATTTGAGAAAAGCCATACATCCTGATATGGTTCAAGTTGTACGAATCAATGGAAAGCCATTACCAGATAAATGGGTGCGTATGACGCAACAATTTATATTTCTATATTTAATGATTTATGTTATATCCGTATTTCTAATGACATGTTTTGGTTTGTCTACAGGTGATGCACTTCAAATAGTCACCGCATTCCAAAGTAACGTAGGTTTAGCCTTTTGGCAGTTATGGATCAACTGATTCTTTTTGCATTATTACCATTAGGTGCAAAAAGGTGTGGCTATTGTAGATATGCTATTAGGTCGTTTAGAATTATTTACGATTCTAGTTATGCTTCATCCACAATTCTGGGAAGGGTATTTTATTAAAAAGATACTACAAAACGATATAGAATTTTATAGAAGTTTATATTGTATATTGCATTAGTTATGGGGGAAGGATTGTAAAATGGAAATAATAAAACGTCCATTAGGCTTGTATAAGGCAAATTGTTATGTATTAAAAAAACACAATCAATCTCTCATAATTGACCCTGGATTTCATAGTAAACATATAATTGAGATGGTAGGAGATTCTAAACCAATTGCGGTTTTGTTAACACATGGTCACTGTGACCATGTGTCAGCCCTGGATGAAATATGTGAATATTATAAGATTCCTGCATATCTACATGAGGGGGATCATGAATTATTGCAATTGATTCAGCGCCGTCCTAGCGTATATAAGAAAAAGATGTTTACTCAATGTATGCCAATTACAGAAGGTGTATTAACTATTGGTCCGTTCCATATACAGGTGTACCATACACCTGGTCATAGCGCCGGATCTGTATGTTATGAAATAGAAGGTCATTTATTTACAGGTGATACTATTTTTAAACAAAATGTTGGTAATAGTGATAATTATAATGGCAATGCAGATGATCTACGTAATAGCTTACGTAAAATATTAGAGCTGAATGATGCACTATTAGTAGAACCTGGACATCAAGATAGCACTATTTTGGGAAATGAAAAAAACTTCATTAAGAATTTACACATATAGTGTTGACAAAAAGTCTGATAACAGATATACTAAGCAAGTACTTTGGATACGGCCCCGTGGTGTAGCGGTTAACATGTCGCCCTGTCACGGCGAAGATCGTCAGTTCAAATCTGATCGGGGTCGCCATTCATGCCTCGGTAGCTCAGTCGGTAGAGCAACGGACTGAAATCCGTGTGTCGACAGTTCGATTCTGTCCTGAGGCACCATGTACATGCGGGAATAGCTCAGCGGTAGAGCACCGCCTTGCCAAGGCGGGGGTCGCGAGTTCGAATCTCGTTTCCCGCTCCATATATTTTATATGGCGGCATAGCCAAGCGGTAAGGCAGAGGTCTGCAAAACCTTTATTCCCCAGTTCGATTCTGGGTGCCGCCTCCACAAATCGTTACCCATGCCGGGGTGGCGGAACAGGCAGACGCAACGGACTTAAAATCCGTCGGTTAGAAATAACCGTACCGGTTCGATTCCGGTCCTCGGCACCATTAAGACTAACTTCGGTTAGTCTTTTTTTGTATATATTTTACTATGTTGCTGAATAGGTATAAACGTGAATAAACCAAATTTATTAATTAGTGAATGTCTTTGTGGCGTTTGTTGTCGTTATGATGGCGACCATAATCAAATAGACCGTTTAGAAGAACTCAAGGACCTCTATAACCTTATACCCATTTGTCCTGAGGTAATGGGTGGGCTTTCAACACCAAGACCTCCAGCAGAGCGCGTAGGAAACCTTGTAAAAACAGAAAATGGTATAGATGTAACAGAGCAATTTCAACGCGGTGCAGCGTTTGCTTTGCAAATTGCTATAGATAGAAAGTGTATGCGTGCTTTACTAAAGGCTAAAAGTCCTAGCTGTGGGTATGGCGAAATATATGATGGTACATTTACAAGAACGCTCGTAAATGGGATTGGTGTCACGTCAGAGCTTTTATTACAACATGATATAAGTATCTATACGGAAAAGAATGTACAAGACCTTATAATGCAAAATAGCGACGATTGATATATCAATCGTCGCTATTGTTGTTTTCAGATATTTTATTGTCCTGCATTAACTGGATCATTCGTTAATGGCTGTTCACCTAAAAGTGTAGTTAGATTGTGTAAATTAAAACGGTAAGCGCTATTACTAAAATCTCTTGTTTTATCATAACGACTATTTGGTGCATGCATGAGGCCCACTAATGTGTCGTACAATAAATCATTTGTGAAATATTGATGTTCATGACTATTAAGAGCTGATACTATTTGAGGGTATGCTGCACGATATTGAGGTGATAAGTACATCCAGAATGGAATATGAGTCATTACGAAATCGAAGGTGTCTGGATTGTGAGATTTATCTACGCTTTCACCATGATCAGAGAAGTAAACCATGGCTTGAAGATTTAAATTATCTTTACCATAGGTATAGATTTGTTGTAACAACCAATCTGTATAGAGTTGACTATTAGCATAAGCCTCGATACCTTCTGGATTAGGTCCTTTTTTCCATTTACTAAATTCGTGAGGATATCGATCATTGTAATAAATATGGCTGCCCATAATATGAATAACGATAAAATTATTTTTACTAGGATCAACAGTTTTTAATAATGGCAATAATGATTCATCATACAAATCAGAGAAACCATAGGATTCATGAGACCATTTAGTTGTATCTGCAGTCTTAGCCATTAATGAGATAGCCGTATCATATTCACCAAATACGCCTTGATTACTGAACCACGATGTGGTGTACCCAGCCTTTTTGGCAACATCTAGAATATTAGCTGAATCTAGGAATGGGCGGTCGTCATATTGATTGCGCTCTGATAGGGCACGTTCTAAGGTTGGTACAGTCTGTACGTAAGAAGAATATGCATGATTAAAGAAGATAAAATCTTTATTATGATCTTTCATATCCTCTTGCCAAGGTGTGTCATCATACTGGAATTCGGATTATAGACCTTCATGTAATCACGGGAACTAGATTCGCCGATGACAAGGATGATAGTTCCAGGCGTTTTTGTAGGTGTTGTATCCTTTGTATCTAAATTAAATGAATCAAAAACAAGATGATGATTATCGTTGTATTGTTGCATTTCCTTAACATAATTGCCTGCAGCTATCCAGTTGGCTACGATACAGGTTTGAGGAAATAAGAAGAATGGTACATATACGATGAATGCAACCATGGATGCAATGAGTACACCTAGTCGTAAAGGTCGTGTCGTATTTAGATCTACAACTCGTTTCATCCCTAAGTTGCACCAATATAGGAATAGCACCCATAGGATAAGTCCTATAATAATAGCAATAAGACCTGGAATGCCTGCAGCATTTTTCAAAAATCCAAATGCTTCTTCAGGATTTGTCATATATACGGCGAGTAAGCTGGCTGGTGTTAAGCAATGCCAAGTGGTCATATAATAGCCAATTTGTAACAAAGGTATAAGGCTGAGAATCGATGCAAATATAGCTAGTATGGCGGATGTTAATTTTTGTAGACGCCCTGTTTGTGTAACTAAGTATTGTATACCTGAAAGCTCCATAAATAGGAGTAAACCAAATAGAAAATCATTAGCAAACTCGTAGAAATATAAAGGTTTCACATATGACCAGTGAAATAGTAATGGAAATGTAAGCCCCCATAATAGGCCTACTAAACCATATCCTAAGAATGCACGGTGAAATACGGTACAACTCATAAAGTATTGGAATAAAAACATACCAACCATGGTCGGTACCGCAAGGATTGTAATATCCTCTACATCGAGTCCTAAAGTGACAGGTTCGTAAATAAAAAATAGTGCAATATAGAGCACTATGCCTATAATGCCAAAAACGCAAAATAGGATTTCGAATCAATGATTTCATTGATGACAACATAATGTTTCCTTTCTAAAGGAGATTACAACAAATATATATTTTTCTTCACATTATAAGATAACAAAGAATACTAAAAAAATACAATTATATATGGTGAACGTAGAAGAAATTTCCGATTTACGATATAATTATATAGTTATGAAATAGTATCGTTAAGGAATGGGGATTCATGGGGGACTATAATTATAAATTGGATGTATTCGAGGGACCTCTCGATTTACTGTTACATTTAATTGAAAAACATAAAATTGAAATTACGGATATCCCAATCGTTGAAATCACCAGCCAATATTTAGAATACTTAGATAATTGGAATCATTTTTGATATTCATTATAGTAGTGAATTCCTCGTTATGGCATCCACATTATTACAGATTAAGTCCCGTATGCTATTACCAAAGGTGGAACCGGTACCCGATGAAGGTGAAGATCCACGAGATGAATTAGTGGCTAAGCTTGTAGAATTTAAGAAAATCAAAGATTTTACCCAGCTTTTAATGGAAAAAGCATCGATTGAATCGAATGTGTTTAGTCGCCCTGAAGAAACTAGCGTATTAGGTTTGGATAGTTATTATAATTTAGAATTATCTAAATTATACGATATATTCTATTCTGTATTACATAAAACTATTCAGAATGAAGATGAACAACAGGTTCGCCAAGTTACTGTTGAAAAGGATGCGTATAGCTTAGAGGATATGATCCTATCCTTAGCGAGTCGTGCAAGGCGTGGGGAACGATTGGCGTTTCGTGAATTACTTGTTGCTATCGAATCTAAAAGTGGTATGGTAACCATATTTATGGCTATACTAGAGCTTTTAAAACAGCAAGAACTAGCCATGTTTTACGAAAATGATGATATTATTTTTACCGCACCTGTCATTGGGGAACGGGATGAACAAGTAGAGGAGGAATAGCATGGGTATATCAGATTTAGAAGCAGTATTGTTTTCTGCAGCTAAACCTATTTCTATTGATGTTATTCAAGATGTATTTAAGCTTTCAAAACAAGACACATTGGCATTGGTAGACCGTTTAGCATCTGATTTAGAATCCCATAAACGTGGTATCCGAGTGCGAATCTCTGCTGCTGGTGTAGAACTAGTAAGTGCATCGGAATCGGCTATGTATATTGGACATATTCGTAAAAAAGAGGATAAATTATCTAATGCAGCCATGGAAACATTGGCTGTTATAGCTTATAAACAACCGATTACAAAAGCTGAAATTGAAGAAGTGCGCGGTGTTAATAGTGATAAGGTAATTAAACAATTATTGTCTCGTTCGTTAATTGCCGAATTAGGTCATAAGGATACGGTAGGTCGCCCTATTTTATATGGTACGACGGATGAATTTCTACGAAGTACAGGCGTCACATCAATTGATGATTTGTACAAAGAACTGGATTCTGCCGAAGCTGATGTGCCTGTTGTACAATTAGACAGTGTAGGTGAAGGAAATATAATAGAATTCCCTATCGAGGATGGAACAGAGAATATATAGAAGAGGATATAGAATGGAACGATTACAAAAATTTATTGCCAGCTGTGGTGTAGATTCTCGTCGTAAGGCAGAAGAATTAATTACGTCTGGTAAGGTACGTGTCAATGGCCGCAAAGTGACGGAACTGGGTGTTAAGGTTGATCCTATGAAAGATAAGGTCATGGTTGATGGGCAATTATTAGCCGTGGAAAAACCTGTGTATTATTTAATGAATAAACCGAAAGGTGTTATTACATCTGTTACAGACCCACAAGGACGGGAAACTGTAATGGATTATATTAAAAATGAAAAACGCCGTATCTATCCAATTGGACGACTTGATTTACATACGGAAGGTTTATTGCTTTTAACAAATGATGGAGAACTAGCTCAGAATCTTACGCATCCATCTAAAGGCGTTGAAAAGACATATGAAGTTCGTATTAAGGGACGTGTAAATGATACAGATTTACAGGTCATCGCTGATGGTGTGCCCCTTGAAGATGGTGTGACGGCACCCGCTACACTTGTGGATTTAGGCTTCGATGACCACAATGGGGTTCACGAAGTAGAAATTACGATTCACGAAGGTCGTAATCGACAAGTTCGCCGTATGTTTGAGCATTTTGGCTATCGCATTCACAATCTAAAACGCATAGCGTATGGTGGATTAACCTTAAGCGGTGTTAAGCGCGGTGGTGTTCGTCAATTGACACAACGTGAAGTAAGTGCACTTAAAGCGCTAGGAGCTTCTAAATGAAGCGCGTCGTAGTAATCGGAGGTGGTGCAGCGGGATTAATGGCTGCTGTCATTGCTGGTCGAGAAGGCGCAAAGGTAACGCTTCTCGAAAAAATGAATTATGTTGGTAAAAAGATGGGCATTACTGGCAAAGGGCGTTGCAATATTACGAATGCTTGTGATATGTCTGAATTTATTAAAAATACACCAGGCAATGGCAAGTTTTTATATGGTGCTTACGAGCGCTTTACCAATGAAGATTTGTTGCAGTTATTACACGACGCCGGTTTAGAAACCAAGGTAGAGCGAGGCGGCCGCGTATTTCCAGCTTCAGATTCCGCACTGGATGTGCGAAATACCTTTATGAAGCTTATGAAACACTATGGTGTAGATGTTCATCTTGAGGAACCAGTTAAAAAACTTTTGGTTGATGATGGTGTTGTTACCGGTGTTGTGACAGACAAAGAAACCTATCTCGCTGATGCCGTGGTTATTGCTACGGGAGGTAAATCATATCCTGCTACCGGTTCTACTGGTGATGGATATATTTTGGCGGCTCAAGTAGGTCATAAGATTACCGATATCCGTCCATCTTTGGTACCGATTGTAACGGAAGAGTCCTGGGTAAAAGATTTAATGGGGCTTAGCCTACGGAATGTTGAATTGTCTGTAGTTGCTAAGAATAAGGTGCAAGCCAAGATGTTTGGGGAAATGATGTTTACCCATTTTGGCATTACCGGTCCTATCGTTTTATCTCTTAGTCATACGGTGGGAAAATTGATGCGCAAAAAAAATATCGGCACTATAGGTTTAGATATCAATTTAAAACCCGCATTATCTCCAGAGACATTAGATAAACGATTACAAAAAGATTTTGATCTCTATTCTAAGAAACAATTAATTAATGGGATGAAGGATTTGTTACCAAGTCGATTGATTCCATTAATTATTGAATTGGCTGGTAGTAATCCACAAAAACCAATCAATCAGATTTCAAAGGAAGAACGACAACAAATTGGTTATATGTTGCAGCATATGCCTCTTACCGTGAAAGGATTACGTCCTGTAGAAGAGGCAATTGTTACTGCTGGTGGTATTTCTTTAAAGGAATTTAATCCTAAAACTATGGAATCTAAGTTGGTTAAAGGTTTATATGGTGCAGGTGAAGTATTGGATATTGATGCTTTTACAGGTGGATATAATCTACAGGCTGCCTTTTCTACAGGATATGTAGCAGCTATGCATATAACTCACCCTGAAGCGTTTTAATAGAGACATTTTACGCTGTATGATTGAATAGTATATTTTTATATAATTTGTGAAAGTGATACAGGGAATTATGAATACACATAAAATTGCCGTTGCTGTTGACGGCCCAGCAGGAGCTGGGAATCTTCTATTTCTAAGATTGTAGCTAAAAAATTAGGTTATCTTTATATTGATACAGGTGCTATGTACCGTTCTGTTACGTGGGCTGTATTACACAATTATATTGATGTACATAATCAAAAGGCTGTGGAAGCATTATTACCAGAATTAGACCTTACAATGGAACCAAGTGAAGACTCCTGTAAGGTATTTATCGCTGGTGAAGATATTACTGACTATATTAGAACACCACAAGTTAATAATGCTGTCTCTATAGTGGCGTCTTATAAGGGTGTACGCCAATACTTAGTTGAACGACAACGTCTTATGGCAGAAGCTGGTGGTGTTATACTCGATGGACGCGATATCGGTTCCGTTGTATTACCTAATGCAGAACTAAAAATATATCTAACTGCTTCTGTAGAGGCTCGTGCTATGCGCCGTTATTTAGAAGTGAAGGGTACAGTTAACGAACAAACTTTAGAGGATATTAAAGAGAGTGTTATGCAACGTGATGATATGGATAAGAATCGAAAGGAATCTCCATTGATTCAGGTAGAGGATGCTGTATTGGTCGATTCCAGCGAAATGACATTTGATGAAACTGTAGAACATATATTACATCTAGTACAGGAGCGAATTTAAATGAATAAATTTTCTACATGGCTTTGGCGAACTGCCTTTTGGTTACGCTATAAAGTTGGCTATGGATTAAAGGTATATGGTCGCGATAATTTCCCTATGGAAGGACCTGTCATTGTGGTACCAAATCATTTAAGTAATAATGATCCACCTATTTGTGGCTATGCCTTACCTAGACATGTACATTTTATGGCGAAACAAGAGCTATTTGTAAATCCAATTTCACGATTTTTTTGTACTTGGCTTGGCGCTTTTCCGTTAAATCGAGGCGCTATAGATAAGGTTGCTATTCGGCATGCTTTAGGTCTTTTAAAGAATGATAAAGTATTAGGGATTTTTGCTGAAGGCAATCGTCAAAAGAGTGGGAAATTGGGGCGATTTCATGATGGTGCTGCATCCATTGCATTGCGTACAGGAATCGGTATTATCCCAGTTGCCATTATTGGTTCTCATAATATGAAGAGAAATCAAGTTGCTTGTATCATTGGTAAACAGGTACCTGTTAGCAAAGCTAAACCGACACCCGACGCTATAAAAGAGGTTAATGATCGCGTAAAGGGTGAAATTCAACGCATGATTGATTCTTATCATGAAAATCGCATAGAGGAGACATTATGGAAATAATTTTGGCTGAAAATCATGGCTTTTGTTATGGCGTAAAACGAGCTGTTGAAATGGCTAATGAAGCTGCAAATAGTGATGGTAAAAGCTATACATTAGGTCCTATCATTCATAATCCACAAGTAGTAGGTCGCTTGGAAAGTAAAGGCGTTATCCCCATCGAAGAGGTGTCTGATATTGCTGAAGGCACTATGATTATTCGTTCTCATGGCGTAGGTCCAGCGATTTACGAAGAAGCAGAAGAAAAAGGGTTAAACATCTTGGATGCTACTTGCCCACATGTGAAAAAAAGCGCAACAAGATGCAAAATCTGTTATTGAAGATGGTATGACACTAGTTATTTTGGGTGAAAAAAACCATCCTGAGGTTAAAAGTATTAATTTATGGGCAAATAATAAAGGTATAATCATCGAAGATGAAGAATCCGCTAAAAATCTACAAGTTGTTGAAAAAATGGGCGTAGTTGTTCAAACCACCTTTTCACAATTCAAATTTAACAGTATAATAGAGATATTAGAGAAAAAATCTAAGAATCTTAAGATTTTCAAAACGATATGCAATGCAACACAGGAGCGTCAGAATTCCGCCGTTGAATTAGCTCGTAACGTAGATCTTATGATTGTGATAGGTGGTAAGAACAGCGGTAATACGAACCGATTGGCAGAGGTTTGTCGAGACGTTGGATGTACAACATATCACATTGAAACTTCTACTGAATTACAACTGGAATGGTTTAACCGAGTACAGACGGTAGGGGTAACAGCAGGAGCATCGACTCCCGACTGGATTATTAAGGAGGTCATTGAGACAATGAAAGATTTTGCAGAATTATTAGCAGCAGAAGGTCAAGAAGAATTTAAGAAAGGAAACGTTGTAGAAGGTCAAGTAGTACAAGTTGAAGATGAACGCGCATGGGTATCTTTTTGGCTACAAAACTGAAGCAATTTTGAATAGAACTGAAATTTCTTATCCAGCACCAAACTCTGCCAAAGATGTGTTGAAAAAAATGGTGATGAAATTAAAGCAGTTATCATGAACCACATCAAAGAAGATAATCCTATTTATCTTTCCATGACTCGTTTGGCTAAAGATGAAGATTGGCAATATGTTATCGAAGCTCAAGAAAAAGACGAACCTATCGTATGTAAAGGTATCGACGCTATCCCAGCTGGCTTGGTGGTAACAGTAAAATCCCTTCGTGGTTTCATTCCATTGTCCCAAGGTGATGTGCATTTCGTAAAATCTTTGGACAACTTGGTTGGTACTGAATTCGAAGCAAAAGTTCTTGAAATCGACGAAAAGAAAAACCGTTTGGTTCTTTCCCGCCGTGCAGTACTTGAAGTGGAACGTCAGGCAAAATTAGCTGAAGCATTGAAAAATATCAATGTTGGTGAAAACTATAAAGGTATCGTTCGTAAAAATCATGCCTTATGGTGCATTCGTAGATATCGGTGGTATCGAAGGTTTACTTCATATTTCTGATATTTCTTGGCAAAAAAATTAAAAAAAGTGGAAGATGTTCTTTCCGTTGGCCAAGAAATCGAAGTTAAATTACAATCCTTCGACCCTGAAAGCAACAAATTATCCTTGTCCTTGAAAGCTTTAACTAAGAGCCCATGGGATGTTGCTGAAGAAACTTTACATGTTGGTGATGTAATCACTGGTAAAGTTGTTCGTTTGGTTGCTTACGGTGCATTTGTGGCTGTTAACGATGATATTCAAGGTTTACTTCATATTTCTCAAATTACAAAACAACGTAATGCAAAAGTTGAAGATTATTTAAACCGCGGTCAAGAAGTTGAAGTCAAAATTATTTCTCTTAACAAAGATGAAAAGAAATTGGGCTTGGCTTTGACTGAGTTGATGGAACCAAAAGAAACAGAAGAAGACGCTGAATAATTCAGAAGTTTTTAACGAGGCTAATCAAGGTTTTTCCTTGATTAGCCTTTTTACGTACATTCCCTTTAATATGATAAAATGAAGTGATGTAAATAATTATAAATGAGGTGAAAGTATGGCAAAACCATTAGTGGCCGTAGTAGGTCGTCCAAATGTAGGGAAATCTACATTATTTAATGCCATTGTTAATAAACGTATTTCTATTGTAGAGGATATTCCTGGTGTAACACGGGATAGAATCTATTTTGATGCAGAATGGCTAAATCGTGAGTTCACAATGATAGATACAGGTGGTATTGAGTTTGTCACCGAAAATAGTCATGTTATTCCCAAAATGATGCGTTTACAAGCGGAGCTCGCAATTGAAGAGGCAGATGTAATTCTCTTTGTTGTTGATGGTAAGCAAGGTATTGTTCCTGCTGATGAAGAAGTAGCTAATATTTTACGTACTAGTGGAAAACCTGTAGTTTTAGTTGTTAATAAAATTGATAGTGTCAATCAAGAACCAAATATATATGAATTTTATAATCTAGGACTTGGCGACCCTATTGGTATTTCTGCTAAGAATTTAATGAACTTAGGTGATTTACTAGATGATACAGTTAAGCATTTTCCGCCTGTAGGTACGAACGTAGATGAGGAAGATACGATTCATGTAGCTATTATAGGTCGTCCTAATGTAGGTAAATCATCCTTAACAAATGCTCTATTAGGTCAAGATCGCGTTATCGTTTCTGATGTAGCCGGTACTACGCGGGATTCTATCGATACGCACTGGACACATGGGAATCAAATTTGTACTCATCGATACGGCGGGAATGCGACGTAAGTCTAAGATTGATGAAGCTGTTGAACGTTATAGTATCGTTCGTTCTCTTCGTTCCGTTGATCGTTCTGATATCGTTGTCCTTGTATTAGATGGCGTTGATGGCGTTACCGAACAAGATAAAAAAATTGCTGGTTATGCATACGAAGCAGGTAAAGGCGTTATCATTGTAGTAAATAAATGGGATCTTGTAGAAAAAGATGATAAAACCACGTTGAGATATACTGAGGACATTTATGATGAGTTAGGATTTTTGCAATTTGCACCTATCTTATTTGCTTCCGCATTGACAAAACAACGTATTCATCGCTTGGCCGATATGCTCAAGTTTGTATCTGAACAACAATATCGTCGCGTTTCTACGGGCACTTTAAATCAGCTTTTACAAGATGCACAAACTGTAAATCCTGTGCCATCTCGCAATGGTAGAATCCCGAAAATTTACTATATGACACAAGCTAGTGTTAAACCGCCTACCTTTATTCTCTTTGTAAATGAACCTGAATTAATCCATTTCTCGTATATGCGTTTCTTAGAAAATCGTTTACGTGAAAGTTTTGGTTTCGAAGGTACTCCAATTCGACTTATTCTTCGTGGTAAAAAACGCGAAGACGAAGAATAATGGTTATAAAGGGTAAGGGTGAAAATTGTGGTTGATGTAATGCCTATCATAGGATATGCCGTATTAGCCTATGTTATTGGAGCTATTCCTAGTGGGTTGATTATTGGCAAGTTGTTTTTTAATACAGATGTCCGCTTATATGGCTCTAAAAATATAGGAGCCACTAATACGTATCGTGTCATTGGTTTAAAGGCAGCGCTTCCTGTATTTTTCTGTGATGCCTTAAAGGGGGCTATCGGTGTGCTCCTATTCTCCTCCTTGAATCCGATGTATATGATTTTAGGCGGTATTTTGGCTATGGTTGGACATAATTGGTCCTTATTTCTTGGCTTTAAGGGTGGCCGTGGTGTTGCAACTGGCTTAGGTGTTCTTATTGCACTATCTCCAATGGTTGCTGCTATTTGTTTTGCCATTTGGGGTGTCATTGTATATTTTACAAAATTAGTCTCTTTAGGATCTATTGTAGCTGCTGCCTTGGTTCCTATATTGATGTTTCTGACAGGAGAATCTTGGTGGTTTGTTGGATTTGGTGCATTAGCTGCATTATTTGTTATTGTACGCCATCGAGAAAATATCTCTCGCCTATTAGCAGGTAAAGAATTAAAGGTAGAACGCGTCAAAAAAGGAGAGTAATATGAAAGTTTGCATCATCGGCTCTGGTAGTTGGGGGACTGCTCTTGCTATTAAGTCCGTAGTGGCAGGAAATGACACAATCTTATATTGCCGACGTCCAGAATTTAGAGATGAACTCATTAAATATAGAGAGAATAGGGTATATCTAGCTGGTGTTATACTACCAGATGAACTAATGATTAGCTCTGACCTAAAGATGTGTGTTGAACAAGCTGATATTGTACTGATTGTTACTCCATCTATACATGTCCGCACTGCGTTACAGAATTTAAAGGGCTATGCTCATAAAAATCAAATCTATGTGCTATGTTCTAAAGGGGTAGAGCGCGAGAGTGGCAAATTATTAACTACTGTTATGAAGGAAGAACTATCATCGGTAGGATGTGATCTTACAGTTTTATCCGGACCTAATCATGCAGAAGAAATTGGTAGGAATTTACCCGCTGCAGCTGTGGTAGGTACAACATCTATGGATGTTGGGAAAAAGGTGCAACAGGCATTACACAGTAAAGAGTTTCGTATTTATACTAGCGATGATTATATTGGTGTTGAACTCGCAGGTGCTACGAAAAATGTAATAGCTTTGGCTGCTGGTATCGTTGATGGATTGTCTCTTGGAGATAATTGTAAGGCTTTATTATTAACTCGTGGTTTACATGAAATGACACGATTTGGTGTAGCATTAGGTGCAAGAAAAGAAACCTACGCAGGTCTTGCAGGTATGGGTGATTTAATTGCTACATGCATGAGTTCTCATAGCCGTAACCGTGCAGCGGGGCAACAATTAGCTGATGGCAAGACGATGGACTATATTATGAATCATACTAATATGGTGGTTGAAGGTTTTTTTGCAACATCTATTATTCGGGATATGGCTATTCAACATCGTGTAGAAATGCCTATCACACAATCGCTATATGAGGTATTATATGAAGAGAAGGCACCTCAATTAGCATTGCAAGAATTGATGGCACGAGATAGTAAAATCGAAGTATCATAATTATAAAAGATACTTTTATTTTAGGTATTTATATACTATAATTAATGAGTATAATCTAGCGAGGATTGTATGCGAATTATCGGAGGCACTGCAAAGAGCCATACTATAAAAGCTCCGAAGGGGATGGATACACGTCCCACCTTGGATCGTGTTCGTGAAAGTATCTTCAACGTGTTAGCGCATCGCGGTATATATGGTACTCATGTATTAGATTTATTTTCTGGTACTGGCGCCGTTGCCATTGAAGCACTCAGTCGTGGAGCTGAAACAGCAATTGCTGTTGATTTTCGAACTGGTAAATTAATTCTAGAGAACGCGGAACATTGTCGTGTTGATGATCGAATTCAAATTATACCTAAGAAACTTTCACAGTTGAAACATTTTATAGGGGACCAGCAGTTCGACTATATTTTTTCTGATCCACCATATGAAAATGGCTTTATACAGGAGACCATTGATTTTGTTGTGGCACATAATGCATTAGCTGATGATGGCGTGTTAGTGTTAGAACATCATAAAGATGAGGTTTTCACCATGCCACCAGAATGGGAATGTATAAAGAAACAAAAGTTTGGTTACACCCTCGTTTCATATTTCGTGAAACATAGTGAAAGGAGTTAGACCCTTGCGGATAGGAGTTTGCCCAGGAAGTTTTGACCCCGTTACAAATGGTCATGTTGACATATTTGAGCGCGGTAGTCGTCTAGTAGACAAGTTGATTATCGCTGTAAGTTCAAATCCTAATAAGAATTCGTTGTTTACGATGGAAGAACGCGTTGAGATGATTCGTAACGCCGTTAAGCACATTCCTAATGTAGAAATCGACTGTACAGGTGGATTGCTTATCGATTATGTCAAATCTAAAAATGCAAGTATTATTATTCGTGGACTTAGAGCTCTTAGTGATTTTGAATATGAATTTCAACGTGCATTATTTGCCAAATACTTGGATGATGATATTGAAACAGTATTTATTATGACTAATAATAAATATTCTTTTGTGAGCTCAACAGGAATTCGTGAGTTAGCTAAATTTGGTGGTAAGTTAGATGGACTTGTTCCTGACGATGTAAAGATTAAAATTAGAAAAAAACGTTTTAACATCGATGGTAATAAATAATAGGAGTGAATTGTATGAAAACAGAAAAAAATTACTTGAAGATTTAGAGGTTCTTATTGAATCTAGCAGCCGTATTCCTATGACTACAAAACGCATGGTTGAAGAAGATGAAATTATGCGTATTATCGATGCAATCCAAGAATCTTTTACCTCTTGAGCTCGATGAATCTCGTCGTATTGTGGCTGAAAAAGATAAAGTATTGGCTGATGCTCAACGTCAAGCGGAAACATTAATCGATCAAGCTAAAGATTATATTGCTAAATTGACTGCTGAAAGTGAACTTGTTAAGCAAGCACAAGAACAAGCTAATCAAATTATCAATGCTGCTAACCAATCCTCTGAAGAGTTGAAATCCAGTTCCATTCAATATGCTGGTGATGTATTGAAATACGTGGAAAACAATTTAGAAAAAACATTGGAAAGCCTTCGTCAAAATCGCGAAAGTTTACAACAAAGCGAACAAAAAGACTGAAAACCAATAATTCATATATTAAAGGTATATTGAAAGCCCCCTGATAGGAAGTATCAGGGGCTTTGCTATTCTCATATATGGGAATATTGTTAATCTTTATACATAGGTGGTTTTTCTGGTTCTACAATCATAGTTTGATGTGTATTAAAAATGACAAAAACCTAATGGAGACTTTAGGCGGTTTTTGATATTTTTTGATATATGTATAATCTACAGGTACCTTTGATGAATGGCGTGCCTTGCTAAAAGTAAGCTGCATATTTTAGCTACTTGGGATATGAGCATATCATCAGGATCCGTTTCAGTTCGCAAGATAAGGTGTGAACCTTGAATATCCTGTGTATGGAAACCATAAATCATTCGGTTTTAGCAAAATCGATGTGTTAAATATTCATTTTGTTGGTTATTACGTCCTATATAGAGGTCACCTTTAGGAATTTCTAAATGAATATAATTGGATTTTCCCAATTTATAGGAGAGCGGTTTTTTAGATTTTTTTATAATACCTGCATCCATACACTCATGGCGTATTTCTTCTAGGATTCCCTCGTTGTTGCCAACGATAAACTGTATAAGATTGTTCTATAATATTCTAATTTTACTGTACTTTGGTCCAGTTGATATTGACCACTAATACTCCGATTTTTTAATTTTAGTGTATAGTTTGTAATACCATTGCCCGTTTTCTACGATTGTCAATTCAGGCTTTTAACGGAATAGTTATGGTTTCTGCGGATTCTGAAAAGTAGATTTTGTACGTCAATCGAATGTTTATAGTGAGCTTGTATATGACTATTAATCATCAAAAGATCACCATATAATTTATAGGTTTCCATCTTTTTGCGTATCATCGAGTTCTTCTTTTTATTTTTTTATGACGTAGTTCTTCTTTTTTTATAGCATTTGAAATGATACGTTCTAATTCCTTATCAGCTGTATGTATTGCTCCTGATTTGTTTATTGATTCTTCGATGGCCTCTGATATTGTAGGATATATTTTAATTAATGTAAATTCTGTGTCCATAGGGAATGGCACATATATCTTTTTGTTATTTTACATTTTTCATAGACTAATAATTGATGAGCTTCTAATAAATTTTTCTTTTATATGGTATAAAGCGTTTGCTAATATATGTAACACATCATTTGATAATGCATTAATGTCTTCTAATCCTGATAGATGCGATAGATTTAGAACATAGTCTAATAAAGCTTTACCGAAACCATTAAATACATGGCGTATAGTATTTGTGACTGTACCGGATCCAAATGTGGTAAGCAAATTAAAGATTTCATCTTCATTAAAATCTAGTAAGGATACACGATTTGAGTTGGGTGGTAATTCGTATGTCATCTTAGGACCTACAGAACGCTCCCTGTTCATTAATGGTGATACATGGATTAGAGATTCTAAAATGATATCGTTTTGTACAAAGATACAATTAGAATATTTACCCATAAGTTCAATATAGATTGCTGTAGATGTTATAGATCCATCCATTTCAAGCTTATCAATATGGATACATAAAATTCTGTCACCATTAATTTGTTCCACTGATGCTATGCGGCTACCTTCAATATGTTTTCGCAGGAACATACATAATGAACTAGGTTCTTTCGGTAAATCTTGTATGGGTTTACATATATAGACAGCAGGATTAGCACCTACAGTAATCATAAGATTTACATCTTGATTGGCGCTACGCACTTTAAAAAAAGTAATGAATGTTTATCAACTTGATATAATTTTTGTATTTGTCCACTCTGTAAGCTTTGATTTAATTCTTTGGCTAATACAGACATGGTTAGTCCATCTAAATTCATAGTGATCCTTTCTTTTGGTTATTCACAATGTATAGTTTAGTATATCACAGATATTTAATAGATATCTTTAAGATTCATGTTACAATAGATAAAAAGGAGGTCCTTCCATGAATAGCATGACCGGATTTGGGCGAGCAACACAAAATGTAGATGGTTTACAATGTACCATAGAGATTAAATCGGTTAATTCTAGATTTTTAGATCTTAACATACGAAGCCCTAAACAAATAAATTCTGTAGAGCATAGTATCCGTAAATGTATACAAAAGACATTACATCGAGGTAAGGTTGATGTATTTGTAACATTGCAGGATGTTGGGGATAGAGAAAAGCAGTTCTTAATAAATAGTTCTTTAAAACGTCAAATACAAGATTTACTAGTATCAGAAGGATTTTATAGTGAGCCCCAATCGGTACCTTTATCGGCAGTAATGGCTATATCTAATGAGTGGGTACAAATCCAGGATACTGAAGTCTCAAATGATGTTCTTCAGGCCTTGGTTACTAATACTACAACTTATGCACTTCATGCATTAGAGAGTATGCGACAATTGGAGGGGGTCCATATTCAACAAGATTTGTTACACCGGCTTTCACAAATGACAGACATTATAGAAGAAATTAACACTCATAAAGCAGATGCTGTTATTGCTTATAAAGAAAATTTGCGAACTAAATAATGGAATATGTGGAAGGCCTTGATATTGTTGCTAATGAAGATCGTTTACTTCAAGAAGTTGCTATCATAGCTGATAAAACAGATATTACGGAAGAGATTGTCCGATTTAGGTCTCATGTGGTACAATTAACAAATACACTTAAGATGGATGAACCGATTGGTCGTAAGTTAGATTTTATCATTCAAGAGATGAATCGTGAGGTTAATACGATTGGATCAAAAGCGATGGATATAACATTGACAGACCATGTGGTACAATTAAAATGTGAATTAGAAAAAGTTAGAGAACAAGTACAGAACATAGAGTAAGGAGGTCTATTTATGAGTATCCAATTACTGAACATTGGTTTTGGTAATATGGTTTCTGCTAATCGCGTTATCGCTATTATTAGCCCTGAATCTGCACCTATTAAACGCATGGTTCAAGATGCAAGAGATAAAAGTCTCCTCATAGATGCAACCTACGGACGTAAAACCCGAGCTGTGCTCGTTATGGATAGTGGGCAAATCGTATTGTCAGCTATTCAACCAGAAACAGTGGCACATCGTATTGTGCAACACGAAGTCGATGAAGATACTGTAGAAGCTTAGGAGTTAATATGGCAGATCGAGGTTTATTAATTGTTATCTCCGGCCCATCTGGTGCAGGCAAGGGAACGATTTGTTCCAATATACGAGGTGAAATGCCTAATCTTGTATATTCTGTATCTATGACCACACGTGAACCAAGGGTTGGAGAAAAGGAAGGAATTAATTATTTCTTCCGTACAAAAGAAGAATTTGAATCATTATTGTCAGAAAATGCATTTTTAGAGTATGCTAAGGTATATGATAATTATTATGGCACCCCAAAACAACATGTAATGAATTTATTAGATGAAGGGAAGAGTGTGCTTCTTGAAATCGATATTCAAGGTGCTATGCAGGTTAAAGAGCGATTTAGTGATGCTGTATTTATTTATATTGTACCGCCATCTTTAACCGAATTATCTGAACGTCTTCATAATCGAGGAACTGATGCAAAAGAGGTTATCGATAAACGTTTATCATTGGCATGTTCTGAGTTAGCATTAGCTCATCGTTATGATTATATTGTGGTCAATGATGATTTAGAGGATGCGTCCTTAAAGGTTGCTTCTATATTGCGCGCTGAAGCTTGTAAAATCAGCCGTAATAAAGAGCAAATTCAATATATTTATAAGCAATATCAAGAGTCTAAGGAGAAGTGATAGTATGATGGTAAAACCTCCATTGAAAGCATTGGAAAAACGTGTAGATAGTAAATATACATTGGTAACGCTAGCAGCTAAACGAGCTCGCGAGTTGACCGATGGTGAAGAATGTCTTGCTACAGATATTCATAATACAGATAAACCTGTATCTTTAGCATTCTATGAAATTGCTGAAGGTGAAGTAACATATAAACGCACTAAAGAAGGTATTAAATAATTTTACTCAAAATTCCTTGTACATTTTGTACAAGGAATTTTTAAAAGGAGAATTATGAAAGGCAAACATATTATCGTAGGTGTATCAGCAGGTATTGCTGCGTATAAAGCTATTGAAGTAGTTAGTCGTTTACGCAAGGCTGGAGCAGAAGTGAAAGTCGTAATGACTAAGAATGCTACACATATTGCGACACCTATGACATTTGGTGAAATTAGTGGACATCCTGTAGCTGTTGACATGTGGGAAGAAATTCACGATTGGAATGTAGAACATATTGCTCTTGCAACATGGGCTGATGCTTATATTGTGGTACCGGCTACAGCCAATGTAATTGGTAAATACGAGCAGGTATAGCCGATGATATGCTTACGACAACAATTATGGCAACGCCTGCACCTAAATTTTTATGTCCGGCTATGAATACAGAGATGTTTAATAATCCGATTGTACAGAGAAATTTAGAGGATTTATCGTCATTAGGATATCATATTATGCAACCGGATGCTGGCTGGCTAGCTTGTGGTGTAACAGGTGTCGGTAGATTGCCATCACCAGAAGCCATCGTTAATTGGTTGACTGAAGAATTACAGTCTCTTGAAGGAACAGGTAAATTAGCTGGCAAGACTGTCCTTGTTACAGCTGGTGGAACACAAGAAAATATCGACCCTGTTAGATATATTGGTAACAGATCGAGTGGAAAGATGGGATATGCTATTGCCGCCGCTGCTGTCAAGGAAAAGGCTCGTGTTATTCTCGTAAGTGCACCTACATCTCTCGCTGTACCTGATGGAGTTGAATATGTTCCTGTAGATTCTGCAGAATCTATGCAAAAGGCCGTTAATTCCTATTATGAATCCACAGATGTAGTGGTTATGGCTGCGGCTGTTTCAGACTTTAGAGTAGCTAATAAAGCTCCTCAAAAAATCAAAAAAATGGAGACAATGACTTTAGAGCTCGTAAAGAATCCGGATATACTTAAAGGACTGGGAGAGCATAAAACCCATCAATTACTGGTTGGTTTCGCTGCAGAAACGGAACATATTGTTGATTATGGTATGGATAAGGTTCGTCGCAAAAACCTTGATATGTTAGTTGCTAATGATGTGAGCAAATCAAATGCTGGGTTTAATGTAGATACTAATGAAGGATACTTCTTATATCCGAATAAAGAACCAAAAGTAATGCCGAATATGCAGAAATCTGAGTTAGCTAAGTTCATTATAGGAGAAGTTATTGCGTTGTTAGACGTACAATAATTGTATGATTTTAGCTAGAGTTTGTAGTTGTAGAAAGAAGTGTTATTTTCATGTTTGCCATACAAAAGGCATATCAGCAAGGTTCGTTATGTAAATCTCAATGGGGAAATAATATTCTAGCTGGTCTAGTTGTAGGTGTTGTCGCCTTACCATTGGCTATGGCGTTTGCTATAGCTAGTGGTGTTACACCTCAAGCTGGTATATATACTGCTATTATTGCCGGTATATTTGTATCATTATTTGGGGGATCTCAAGTTCAAATTGCTGGCCCAACAGGCGCATTTATTGTTTTATTAAGCAGTATAGTCGTTAATTATGGATTTGACGGATTACAGATAGCAACTATGATGGCTGGCATCATGCTATTATTGATGAGCATAGCTAAATTAGGTAATGTGATTAGATTTATACCGGCTCCTGTTATTATGGGCTTTACTGCTGGGATAGGTGTTACTATTTGGGTTGGTCAATGGCCATATTTCTTTGGCTTTCCTACATTACCTTATGTACCACATTTTCACGAAAAGCTTTGGTTGATGATCCAGTCTTTACCTAATTCAGATTTACCTACATTAGGAATTTCCGTATTTAGTTTAATATTATTAATAGTCCTACCTCGAATTCCTGTTGTAAAAAAAGTACTAGCTCCTATTATAGCCATGATTATTACAACACTTATTCAGGGATATTATCAATTTCCTAGTGTACAAACAATTGGCACTGCCTTTGGTGGAATACCACAAGGATTACCATCATTTTCATTTCCTAATCTATCCTTAGATAAGATTTTTTCGTTGATTGGCCCTGCATTTACAATAGCCATGCTTGGATCCATAGAATCCTTGTTATCTGCAGTGGTAGCAGATGGTATGAGTGGACAAACACGAATCTAATACGGAATTATTTGGTCAAGGTTTAGCTAATATTTTTGCTCCTTTGTTTGGTGGTATTGCAGCGACCGGTGCTATTGCACGGACCGCAACAAATATCCGTCAAGGTGGAAACTCGCCGATAGCCGGTATTGTTCATGCTATCGTGCTATGTGCTATTCTGTTATTCTTAGCTCCGTACGCCGTATATATTCCGTTAGCATCTATGGCGGCTATACTATTTGTTGTAGCTTATAATATGAGCGATGTGCCGCGTTTTGTGCGCATGATGCGCCTTGCACCACGAGCAGATCAAATTATATTGGTCCTTACATTCTTTTTAACAATTTTTACAGATTTAGTTGTAGCTGTGAATGTCGGTGTCGTATTAGCTGTATTACAATTTATGCGTAAAATGATTGGAACCATCGACGTACATGAGGTGAGTTGCAAAGAATTATCTGAACAAGAGAAGCATGAAATCGAAATTCATCCAGATATCATGGTTTATACTGTAGAAGGGCCTTTATTCTTTGGCGCTATTTCTGCTTTTGATAGGGCGTTGAATTCCATTCATAAAGATCCTAAGTATTTAATCATTCGCTTTGGCTCCGTACCATTCGTAGATTTAACAGGTCTACGGATTTTAAAGGGAATTATTGAAGAATTAAAGGGTCGTGGTATCGAAGTATTATTAAGCGATATTAACTATGATATACGTCGAGAAATGTATAAATCTGATTTTCTAGATATGCTGGGGCGTCACCATTTATATCGTAAGTTTGAAAGTGCATTACATAAAGCTGAACATGATTTAGCGTTACATAAAGTGGATTAACTTGATTTTTCTACAAAAAGGTATACAATTTATATCGTAATTTAACTCATCAAAGAGTAGTGGAGG